>Ga0115000_10000053_pt1 | contig 94645 bp, 100 predicted proteins | sample ArcticOcean_MG_C_6_FD_89690 | JGI IMG/M metagenome (GOLD analysis project Ga0115000, IMG submission 89690) | Marine microbial communities from western Arctic Ocean - ArcticOcean_MG_CB8_128 | ecosystem: Environmental > Aquatic > Marine > Oceanic | place: Arctic Ocean: Canada Basin | collected... | reverse complement strand
GGACGTACATGCCGCCCATGCAGAAGCCGAGGATGCCGACCGTTTCGGCACCGGTCAGGTCCGCTGCGGCCACCGCATCGCCAAGCACCCTGTCGTCCTCCAGCGATGAGCCGGCGGCCAGGCGATTTGCCACGTCGAGGTCCTCCCGCCCGACAAAGAGCTCAAACGCCGCCACCGACCAGCCCTGTTCGAGAGCCAGGCGCTCCACGAGGTCGTCGAACAGTGGCCGCATCCCCATGATGTCAGGAACCACCACCAGCCCCCTGGGCGACGGCCCCGTTGGTGGATGCACCAGCTCAACGTCGGTTCCGGATCGAAGTTGCGTACGCATGCCCCCTGCCTAGTGCACGGGTCACGTACCGGGGGGCATCAGGCCGGTGGCCCGGACCGCCTCCGAGAGTGTCCCCACCCGCACGACCTCGAGGCCGGGCGGCGGATCGGGTGCCGAAGCCGGAATGACCGCCTTGCGGAACCCGAGTCGGTGGGACTCCTGGAGGCGTCGCTCCATGCCCGCCACCTGCCGGACCTCGCCGCCAAGACCCACCTCGCCGACGACCACGATGTCGTCCCCGAGGTGTCGGCCGGTGGTTGCGGAAACCACGGCTAGGGCCAGCGGGAGGTCAGCGGCCGGCTCGGCCACGTGAACGCCGCCCACCACCGTGGCGTACACATCCAGCGCCCCGAGGTCGACGCCGGCGCGACGCTCCAGCACCGCCAGCAGGAGGGCCAGCCGACGGGGATCGAGGCCTCGCGGCGACCGACGGGGGTGCTGCGTGGTAGCCCGTACGACCAGCGCCTGGACCTCCACCAGTAACGGCCGGTGGCCCTCCAGGGTCGGCAGCACCACAGACCCGGCCACATCGGGAGCACGATCGGCAAGGAACAGCCGGCTGGGGTCGTCCACCGACAGCAGGCCGTCGGCCCTCATCTCGAACATACCGACCTCATCAGTGCGGCCGAACCTGTGCTTGACCACCCGCAGCATCCGCAGGGCGTGGTGGCGATCACCCGTCAACTCCAGAACCGTGTCCACCACGTGCTCAAGGAGCTTCGGCCCGGCCAGTGAACCATCCTTGGTGACATGGCCGACCAGGAGGGTCGCCATGCCCCGGGCCTTGGCCTCGACCACCAGGCGTTGGGCGCAGCCACGTACCTGGCTGGCCGAACCCGGTGATCCGGTATCGGCCGCCAGGTGCACCGTCTGGACGGAATCCACGATGAGGAGGTCGGGCTGGAGGCGATCGGCATGAGCCAGGATCGCCTCGACCGACGCGTCGCCGGCCAACCAGAGGTCCTCCAGCACGGCACCCAGGCGGTCAGCCCTGAGACGGACCTGGGAGGCCGACTCCTCGGCGCTAACCAGCAGGACCCGTCCGCCTGCACGGACCCGGGCAGCGGCCAGCTGCAGGGTGAAGGTGGACTTGCCGATCCCGGGCTCGCCACCCAGGAGCGTCACCGAGCCGGGAACCATGCCACCACCGAGGCACCGGTCGGCCTCGGCCATCCCGGTGGGCACCGTTGTCGCCGCCCCGGATTCCAACTCCGTAATCGGCTGCACGGCACCCAGCTGTGTCACCGCGGCAAGCGATGCGCTGGTCTCGACCAGGGCGTTCCAGGCCGAACACGAGGTGCAGCGGCCCACCCACTTCGCATGGGTGGCGGCGCATGATCCGCAGGTGTACGGATGGGTACGGGTGGCTGTGCGTGTCGGCATGGGCCGAACGCTACGGACCCGGTGTGACAGGAGCCGGAGCTCAGGTCTCCCTGGTGCGGAACAGGTCGGCGAAACCGTCGATCACCGGGTGGCCGAAGTCGGTCGGCACCAGGGCCGTGCCACGCAGCAGCACCGTTGACATGCCGAGCCCACGGGCCGCCTCCAGCGTCGAGGGATCCGAATCGATCAGCAGCATGTCGCCGAACGCCACCCCGGACATGCGCCGCAGGGCCTCGAACATGGCCTGGCTGGGCTTGCGTGCCCCGACCCCGCCCGAGGCGACCCACGGCTCGATCCTGCCCTCCAGGGCGAACCTCCGACGCAGCAGCTCCGACCAGGCCAGCACCGCGTTGGTGAGGCACGCCACCGGCATCGACCGCTGTTCCATCCGATCCAGGAACGGCAGCACGTCGGCACGCATCCTGACCCTGGAGAGGTAGGCGGCGTCCAACGCCTCCACGGAACCGGCGACCCCGACCGATGCCCAGAAGTCCTCGCTGGACATCTGGCCCAGGCTGGCCGCCCGGTAGCGATCAGCCACCTCGCCGGGGTCCACGACACCACCCTGCTCCCGCACGAACGGGACGAGCAGGCCCTCCGGATCCCCACCGGCATCCCAGACCACGCCGATCCCACCCAGAACGACGAGGCGCAGCTCACGTCGGGGCGGCTCAGCGGGGGCGGGTGGTTCCTCCACGATCTCGGTGGAACGTCGACGCTGCGGTGTCCGACCAACTGTGCGGTCCGGGACACCGCGACGCGCCCTCAGCATGCGGACCGCCTGGAACGCCACCACCAGGAGGAGGAGGCCCCCTGCGATCACCGAGATCGTCATCCACATCCTGGGCGCACGGTCCTCCAACACCCCGGTCGCGTGGAACAGGGTCGGCGACCGGTCGCCGAGATCGACACTCCAGCGCGCAATCTGTTCGCTGGCACCGGTTCCGTCGTCGACCCGACTGGTCGGCAGGACAGCCACCAGCACCAGGGCGAAGGAATCGGCGGGGGCACACACGGCCTCCCCGCAACCGGCGAGCAGGGCCAGCTCGGCTTCAGTGCGGGCGAACGGCAGGCCGTCGAGGAGTTCGGCCAGTGCCGGATCGGCCAGCAGGTCCATGCCCTCGGACAGGTCCACGACTCCCGTGAGGCGCCAGGTGGTCCGGGCGAACGACCGCTCACGCACCAGTAGTACATCCCGGAACGCCGTCGGACCGGCCACCTCGGCAAGGACCCCGCCAAGACGGTCGGGCGAATCGAACTTCTTGACCGCCGACATGCGGCCCACGCCCCAACCGTCGGTTGTGGGTCCGACCACCTCCCAGCCGGCCGCCTCGAGGTCGTCTACACGCACCCGGTCGTCGAAGCCACTCAGGGCATCGACAGCCGCCCCATCCAGCTCAAGGCCGACCGCAACGGTTCCGGAACCATCCTCGGACACCTCGACGGTGACCGTGGCCTCCACACGACAGGCCGACAACACGACCACGAACGCGACCAGAAACAGCAGTCGTCCGACCACACGACGGACCATTGGTTTCACTACCGGCTTCCTGGAATCCGGACGAACCCGGAACGGTCTGACTACTCGACGCCCTCGACCGCCAACTCGACGGTCGGCGGCTCGAAGCCAGCAACGGAACGGAACACAATGGTCCTGCCATCAGGAGCGTCCGGATCGTCCGGGGTCTCCTCCACGTCCACGACGACGATGTCGCCAGCCGTGAACTCCTTCTGGAGCAGGAGTTCCGAGAGGGGATCCTCGATCAGCCTCTGGATGGCGCGCCGCAACGGACGGGCACCCATCGTCGGGTCGTAACCCTGCGTGGCCAGGTGGGTCTTGGTGGCCTCCGTGAGCTCGAAGCCCATACCCTGACCGGCCAACTGGACGCCCAACCGTGCGATCATGAGGTCCACGATGCGCGTCACCTCAGGCACCGAGAGCTCGTGGAAGACAATCGTGTCGTCGATCCTGTTCAGGAACTCGGGCTTGAAGTGCGCCTTCAGGGCATCCTGCACCTTCGCCTTCATGCGCTCGTAGCTGACGGCCTCGTCAGCCTTGGTGAACCCCAGGTTCGCCTTGCGCAGGTCGGCCGTACCGAGGTTCGACGTCATGATCAGGACCGTGTTGCGGAAGTCCACGCTGCGGCCCTGGGCGTCAGTGAGGCGCCCCTCCTCCAGGATCTGGAGCAGGGTGTTGAAGACGTCGGGGTGGGCCTTTTCGACCTCGTCGAAGAGCACCACGGAGAACGGCTTGCGGCGGACGGCCTCGGTCAGTTGGCCACCCTCCTCGTACCCCACGTACCCGGGAGGAGAACCCACGAGTCGGCTGACCGTGTGCTTCTCCATGTACTCGGACATGTCCAGGGCAATGAGGGAGGCATCGTCACCGAACAGGAACTCGGCGAGGGTCTTGGACAACTCCGTCTTGCCCACCCCGGAAGGGCCGAGGAAGATGAACGATCCCGACGGACGCTTCGGATCCTTTAGGCCGGCGCGGGTGCGACGGATGGCCTGGCTGACCGCCCTGATGGCGTCCTCCTGGCCGATTACCCGCTTGTGGAGCTCGTCCTCCATCTTGAGGAGCTTCTGGGTCTCCTCCTCGGTCAGCTTGTAGACGGGGATACCCGTCCAGAGCGAGAGGACCTCGGCAATGGCCTCCTCGTCGACCTCGTCGAACAGGTCCACACCGGCGGAACGGACCTCGGTCTCCTTGGCCTGCTTGCGAACCAGGAGTTCCTTCTCGCTGTCACGCAGGCGGCCGGCCTCCTCGAAGTCCTGTGCCTCCACCGCTGCCTTCTTGCGCTGGACCACCTCGGACAGGTCGGCCTCGACCTCGCGGAGGTCCTCCGGCGTATGCATCCGCTTGATGCGCAGGCGGGAACCGGCCTCGTCAATGAGATCGATGGCCTTGTCCGGCAGGTGCCGGTCCGAGATGTAGCGGTCGGCGAGGTTGGCGGCGGCTACCAGGGCCTGGTCGGTGATCGTCACCCGGTGGTGGCTCTCGTAGCGCTCCCGGAGCCCCTTCAGGATCTCGATCGTGTGGGGAACCGTGGGCTCCTCCACCTTGACCGGCTGGAAGCGTCGCTCCAGGGCGGCGTCCTTCTCGAAGTGCTTGCGGTATTCATCCAGCGTGGTCGCCCCGATGGTCTGCAACTCGCCACGGGCCAGCATCGGCTTCAAGATAGAAGCGGCGTCGATGGCCCCCTCGGCGGCACCCGCACCCACCAGGGTGTGGATCTCGTCGATGAACAGGATGATGTCGCCACGGGTCCTGATCTCCTTGAGGACCTTCTTGAGTCGCTCCTCGAAGTCACCGCGGTAGCGACTGCCGGCGACCAGGGCACCCATGTCCAGCGTGTAGAGCTGCTTGCCATGGATGGTCTCGGGGACGTCGTCATTGACGATCATCTGGGCGAGGCCCTCGACGATGGCGGTCTTGCCCACGCCCGGCTCGCCGATGAGCACCGGGTTATTCTTGGTGCGGCGCGACAGGATCTGAATGACCCTCTCGGTCTCCCGGGACCGGCCGATCACCGGATCCAGCTTCTTGTCGCGGGCGGCCTGCGTGAGGTTGCGGCCGAACTGGTCCAGGACGAGTGACCCCGAAGCGGAGTCACCGCCGCCACCACCAGCGGTCGCACCGGTCTTCTCCGAAGACCCTGAGGAACCCTGGCCCGACCCTGCGTAGCCGGAGAGCAGCTGGATGACCTGCTGGCGGACCCTGGAGAGGTCTGCACCCAGCTTGACCAGGACCTGGGCCGCCACGCCCTCGCCCTCGCGGATGAGACCCAGGAGGATGTGCTCCGTGCCGATGTAGTTGTGGCCCAGCTGCAGCGCCTCGCGCAGCGAAAGCTCGAGGACCTTCTTGGCCCGTGGGGTGAACGGAATGTGCCCACTGGGTGAGCTGGCGCCGTGGCCGATGAGCTCCTCGACCTGGCTGCGTACGGCCTCAAGGGAGATGCCGAGGGACTCGAGGCCCTTGGCGGCCACACCCTCACCCTCGTGGATCAGCCCGAGCAGGATGTGCTCAGTGCCGATGTAATTATGGTTGAGCAGCCGCGCCTCTTCCTGGGCGAGTACCACGACCCTTCGGGCCCTGTCGGTGAACCGCTCGAACAACGGGCTGCCTCCTGCGTAAATCGACGTCCCCCGTCGGCTCTGAGTGTACCCGTGGCCCGGGACAGGCCACGGGTGTGGCGAGATGCTCCCGCGGACACCCCCACCCGCCGTTTCGACCAGACGGCCAGTGGTCGTATCCTCGCCGGGTGGCGAACCCCACCCTCCTCCACGATCTTCCCGGCATGGTCGACGACCTGACGCGTACCGAAGCCGAGCTCCGTCGGGTCGTCGAATCCGACGATCCGTTCCTGACCGAGGTGGCGCGCCACCTCATCGACGCCGGCGGCAAGAGGGTCAGACCCGCCCTGGCAATCGCCTCCTCCATGGTCATGGACGCCACAGCGGACGCCGCCACTCCCGACGTGATCCGCGGAGGCGTCGCCGTGGAGCTGGTCCACCAGGGCTCGCTGTACCACGACGACGTCATGGACGAGGCCGAAACCCGTCGGAGGGTCCAGAGCGTAAACGCCCGCTGGGGCAACCTCGAGGCCATCCTGGCCGGCGACTACCTGCTGGCCCGGGCCTCGGAGATCGCCGCCGCCCTCGGCAACGAGGTGGCCGGCCTGCTGGCGTCAACCATTGCCTCGCTCTGCGAGGGACAGATCAGCGAACTCCGCCACGCCTTCGACGTGGACCGGACCGAGGAGTCCTACCTGACCTCGATCGCAGGCAAGACGGCCTCGCTGCTGGCTACAGCGGCTCGCATCGGCGCCATCGTGGCTGGCCACCCGGGCGACATCGTCGACGCCGTCACCGACTTCGGCCACAACTACGGGATGGCGTTCCAGCTGGTGGACGATCTGCTGGACGTGACCGCCACGGATGAGCAACTGGGCAAGCCGGCCGGCAACGACCTGGTAGAGGGCACCTACACGCTCCCGGTGATACGGACCCTCGCCGGGCCGACTGGAGCCGAGCTGCGCGACCTCCTGGGAGGCCCGATCGATCCAGCCACCAGGGACCGGGCACGCAACCTGATACGCACCGATGCCGCCATAGCAGCAACCAGGGAGACGGCAATGGGCTACCTGTCCACGGCACGCACGTCACTCGAGGTGCTCCCCGCCAATCCGGCGGTGACGGCCATGGGGTCGACCTGCGACCTGCTCCTCGCCCGCCTGGAGCCCACGGGCTGAGCCGGACCGTTGCCGACCCGGCGGGTGCTACTGCTCGGGACGCAGCGTCGGGAAGAGGATCACGTCCCTGATGGTCGTGGTCCCGGTGAGGAGCATCACGAGTCGGTCCATGCCGATTCCCAGGCCACCGGTCGGTGGAAGGCCGTACTCCAGCGCCCGTAGGTAGTCCTCGTCGACGGCCATGGCCTCATCGTCGCCGGCCGCCTTCCCCGCCTCCTGGGCCTCGAACCGGGCCCGCTGCTCGTCCGGGTCGACCAGCTCGGTGAAGGCGTTGCAGAGCTCGCGGCCCGCCACGATGCCCTCGAACCGCTCCACCCAGCCCGGATTGTCCCGGTGGTCACGCGACAGCGGCGAGACCTCCCTCGGGTAGTCGGTCACGAACACCGGCCCCCAGAGCTCCGGCTCCGCCAGCTTCTCGTACAGCTCCAGAATGAGCTTCCCCGGGCCGTAGTGGTCCTCCACAGCGATGCCCCGCTCCGTGCAGAGGCCGATCAGGACGTCCATGTCGGTGTCCAGGTCCACGACGATCCCGCCGTGCTCCTCCAGCAACTCCAACATGGTGGCCCGACGCCACGGAACCGACAGGTCCAGCTCACGCCCGTCGTAGGACAGCATCGTGGTCCCGTGGAGGTCCATGGCCAGGTGCGCTACCAGCTCCTCGACGAGGCTCATGATGTCGAAGTAGTCGGCATAGGCCTGGTACAGCTCGAGCATCGTGAACTCGGGGTTGTGACGCGGCGATATGCCTTCGTTGCGGAACACCCTGGCGATCTCGAACACCCGCTCAAAACCACCCACGGTGAGGCGCTTCAGGTACAGCTCGGGAGCAATCCTGAGGTAGAGCTCCAGGTCGAGGGCGTTGTGGTGGGTTGTGAACGGCCGGGCCAGGGCACCGCCCGGGATCGGATGGAACACCGGCGTCTCCACCTCGAGGAATCCGCGGTCCTCCAGCCAACGCCGGGTCGCCGAGAAGATCCGACTGCGCGCCACGAACGCCTCCCTGGCGCCATCGGAGACCCACAGGTCGACGTAGCGCTGCCGGTACCTGACATCCACGTCGGTGATGCCGTGCCACTTGTCGGGGAACGACCGTCGAGCCTCGGCCAGGCGGACCCACGAGTCGACCCGCACGCTGAGCTCTCCGCGACGGGTCCGGATCACCTCGCCGGTGACGCCTATCCAGTCACCCAGGTGAAGGCTGGTGAAGCCCTCGAAATCGGTGGTTGATTTCTGCATCGCGAACAGCTGGATCCGACCGGTGGAGTCCTGCAGGTCACCGAACGCCAATTTGCCCTGGTCCCGCCGGAGCATGAGGCGACCGGCGACGGTGACGGTGATCCCGGTCTCCTCGCCGTCGGCGAGGCCTGAATGCTGGGCGGTTATCCCGGCAGCCGTGGCGGTCGGCTCGAAGCGGTACGGGATGGCGGGGCGATCCACGCCCGACCCATTCACGTCGCCCTCCGGTGACCCGTCAACCCCGCTCACTGGTTCAACCCGTACACGAGGCGCAACCCATGGAGGGTCAGGAAGGGCTCGACGTGCTCGATGGTGGACGACACCGGTGCGATCACATCGACCAGACCACCCGTGGCCACCACAGTGCAACCCCCCAGTTCGGCCCTGAAACGCTCGACCATGCCGTCCACCTGGGCTGCGAACCCGTAGACAGCGCCGGACTGCAGCGACGCCACGGTGCTCTTGCCGATCACGCTGCGGGGCTCGACGAGCTCCACGGACCGCAGGGCGGCTGCCCGGCCGAACAGTGCGTCGAGGCTCACCTCTATGCCCGGGGCGATGGCCCCACCCAGGAACTCACCGTCCGCCGAGATTACGTCGAAGTTGTTGCCCGTGCCGAAGTCCACGACGACCGTGGGGCCCCCGTAGAGGTCGTAGGCCCCCACTGCGTTGGCGATGCGGTCGGCGCCCACCTCACGCGGGTTGTCGTAGAGGATCGGCATGCCGGTCTTCACGCCGGGCTCGATGACAACCGCCTCGAAGTCGACGTAGCGGTCGATCATCTGGCGGAGGCTGGCCAGGACACGCGGCACGCCGGCGCAGATGGCCACACCCGTGACCGCTCCCTCGAGGCCATGGCCCGACTGGCGCAACAGGTTGCGAACCAGGACCGCATGCTCATCCGAGGTGCGCTCGTGGTCGGTGCGGATCCTCCAGTGGTCGACCAGGCCGGCATCGGCGGAGGACCTGTAGTCACCGTCCTCGTAGAGGCCCAGCACCGTCTGGGTGTTACCCACATCAACGGTCAGCAGCATGTCTTCTCCGGATCAACTAGGTCGAGGGCCCGCGCGGAACTGGTGAGGACACCGCTGGAGATGCAGTCGACGCCCGTGGCCGCATAGTCGGCGACCACAGCCAGGGTTATGCCACCCGAGGCCTCCAGCAGGGGACGCACACCGTGCCGGGACGCGTGCCCACGGACCTCGGCCACGCATGTGGCGATTCGGGCAGGGGTCATGTTGTCGAGCAGTAGCGCATCGGCGCCCGCCTCCAGCGATTCACGGACCTGATCAAGAGTCTCGCATTCGACGTGCACAGTACGCCCCGGCCAGCGTCTTCGGGATGCCGCGACCGAGTCGACCGGCACGAGCGCTGCACTCAGGTCACCGTCAGGCTCGAGGTCCTCGAGGAGTGCCCGACCCACTGCATCGACCACGGCCTTGGCCGGGGGCGTGACGGCACCCACCTGGGAGATCAGATGGGCCGCCATGACGGGAACCAGGTCGTCGGGGATGGGGATGTTCACGGGTCGCAAGCCTGCCCCGGCGGCGTCACCTCGCCACCACCCCAAGGTTGTCGATCAGGCGAGCACGGCCGAACCTGCATGCCCCCAGCACCCGCAGGTCCCGACCCGGGGTCGGATGCCCGGCGGGCTCGAGGGTGTCGGGATCCACCACCACCGCGTACTCCATCGACGCAGTCGGCTCCCGGGTCAGCATGTCCGCCATCATCGCCTCGACCTCGACCCGGTCCCATCCAGCGACAGCCACCGCAGCAGCCCCGGCCTGCAGGGCCCGGTACAGCACCGGAGCGGCGAGGCGCTCAGCTTCCGTCAGATAGACGTTGCGACTGGACCTGGCCAACCCGTCAGGCTCGCGACTCGTGGGACAACCCACGACATCCACAGGAAGCCCGAGGTCAGCCACCAACCGGCGCACCACCTGGAGTTGCTGGAAGTCCTTCTGGCCGAAGAACGCCCGGCAGGGGCCCACGGCACGCAGCAACCGGGCCACCACCTCGGCCACACCGGCGAAATGCCCCGGACGCCCCACCCCATCCAACGGACCGGCCACGTCGGCCACCGGGACGGCCGGCTGGACCGGAACCTCCGGATAGACCTCTTCCACCCCGGGGTGAAAGAGGATCGAAGCCCCCCGCGACCCACACAGTTCCATGTCGGCATCGAGGTCCGTCGGATAGGAGTCCAGGTCCTCGCCGACACCGAACTGGAGAGGGTTGACGAACACCGACACGACGGTCAGATCGCTGCACGCAACCGATGCGTCCACCAGCGACCCATGGCCCTCGTGCAGGTACCCCATGGTGGGAACGAACCCGACCGACGCTCCAGCGGAACGCGCTGCGTCGAGTTTCTCAGCCAGGAGGGCACGTGTGGCCACCAACCGGATGCTCACGTTCCGGCACCGGGTTCGCGACGACCCGCCAGACGGCGGGCCTCGGCAGCCAGTGCCCGGTACGTGTCGCGCTCATCGGCGGGCAGTGCCGCCAGGTGGGCCTCCACGGTCTTGACGTCGCCACGCGCCGCCGGGCCGGTCAACGCTGCGGACGGGCCGACGCCACGGACGTTGTCCAGCGAACCGGCAGCCAGGTCCAGGTACGCATCCAGCGGCACACCCACCGCATCGGCCAGCCGGGCCACCTGGCCCATCAACGCCACCAGGTGGTTCGACGCCACCACCGCTGCGGCGTGGTAGACGGCCCGGTCACCGCTGGCCACCGGGAAGGAGCGACCATCCAGATCGTCGACCAGGCGCCGCACGAGGCCCATGGCGCGACGCTCGCCGGCCACCGCGAACCAGGCACCTACCAGACGCTGCGCCCCCACCTCGGCGTCGGGCATAGAGACCAGCGGATGCAGCGACGCGCGCAGGACGTGCGGGTCCAGGGCATCGAGGCCGGTGGCCCCGGAGAGGTGCACCACCACCGTTGTCGGGACCGGACGGACGCTGGTAGCCACCTCGCGTATGGCCGCATCGGGGGTGGCCAGCACCAGCAGGTCGACGCCATGTGCCGCTGCTATGGGGTCGTCATTCCGGCCGAGCAGCCCGATTGACTCCCACCCGGCCGCCACCAGTGCCGCGACCAGCGACATTCCGGCCCGACCCGGCCCCACGACCCGAAACGACGGCACCGCTCAGTCCCCCCGGGTCCCGGTCGCCGGATCCAACGAACCCACCGGGACGACCGCCCCCTGGTCATCGGGGACCTCTCCGACCAGGTCGGGGGCGACGTCGCCCAACGGAACCAGAACGAAGGCCCGCTCGAACATCGAAGGATGGGGCACCTCCAGATCCGGTTCGCTGACCGTCTGGCCGTCGACCCAGAGGACATCCACGTCCAGTGTCCGCGGTCCCCAGCGGACGCTGCTGGCACGCAGGGCGATGCGTTCGCGCTCCTGTGCGGCATCCAGCAGGGCACGCGCATCCAGGTCGGTCTCCAACCGGACCACGCAGTTCAGGTAGGGGCCCTGATCCGGTCCCCCGACCGGTGCCGTCTCGTACACCCGCGACACCGCCACCACGTCCGGAAGGCCCGCCACGGCACCTCCCAGGTTCGCCCACCGGTCACCCAGGTTCGAGCCCAGCGCCAGGAGGGCCCGGTGGCTCATGTCGTACGGTGGATCCGAACAGCGCTGGTGGCGAGGTCCTCCGGCACCGGGGGTCGCAGCTTGCGGACCACGACCGTCACCGCATCGACCCCGGCGACAGCCAGGATGTCCTCGGCCACCCGGCCGGCGAACCGTTCAAGCAGGTCGAAGTCCTCGGCATCGGCAATGCCGGCAACCAACGCGCACAGTGCGCCATAGTCGATGGTGTCAGACAGGTCGTCGCTGAGCGATGCCACGCCCAGGTCGGCGTGCACGTCCATATCGATCTCGAACGGCTGCCGGCGGGCCTTCTCCTCGGGCAGCACCCCGCAGGTCGCCGTTACCCGCAGGCCGCGCAACTCGATCCTGTCGCTCATCGGGGGCCCTCTTCGTCCGGTGGCGCCAACAGGCTCACGATTGCCCTGCCCGGAGAGCCCAGCGGCCTACCGGTCAACTGCTCGGCGATCGACATGGCCCTCGGTCCCGTCGGCGCCAGGCCCGCCCTCAGCAGGTATGCCCCCATCAGGCCGCACACCACGTCGTTGAGTTCCTCACGATGCACCAGCACCTGACGCCCGTCGGTCGTCAGGTCGTCGATCCGTCGGAGGACATCCTCGAGGCGCTGGACGCCGTCGCCTGCGCCGCCGAAGGCAACGTGTGACCAGGCCATGCCCAACTCGTCGTAGCTGTGCAGGTTGTGATCACTCGCCAGCAGCGAAAGCACCGTGTCGAAGCCGTTCTCACGGATCCAGATGATCTCCTCCTGGCGCCGGACACGCCGGTGGACATCGCCGCAGCCACCGGGACGCTCGCTGATCGCAATGCGGTCCTTGATGATCCAGGTGAACGAACGCGGCACGATCCCCCTGGCCCACTTGCCCCTCACAGGCTCATCTCCCGGCCGGGGCCGTGGTGGTTCTCTCGCACGGTCGTCATCGTGCCCGAGATCCGGGTGGTCCGACCACCCTTGCCGCCTGGAACGTTGAACGCACGTCATGGGCACGCACCACCGAAACGCCCAGATGGAACGCCCAGGTGGCGAGCGCCACCGACGCCTCGCTCCGATCATCCGGAGCAGATGGGTCCAGATGGCCGTCAACCGGACCCGCTGCGGTCCCGAGATCGCTCCGGGCCGTCAGGTCCCCCAGGAACCTCTTGCGGCTCACCCCCAGGACAACCGGCCAACCGGTGGCCACCAGCTCGCCGAGGCGACCCATGATCTCGAGGTTGTGCGCCGTGGTCTTGCCGAACCCGATGCCCGGATCGATCCACACCTCGGTGACGCCCTGGGCGACCGCCCTCTCGGCCCGTCGGACCAGGAGGTCGATCACCTCAGCCACCACGTCGTCATACGAGGGCTGCTCCTGCATGGTCCGCGGATCACCCTGCATGTGCATGGCCACCCAACCCACCCCCAGTTCGGCGGCGACGCCATCGAGCGTGGAGCTGACGTCGTTGATGATGTCCGCCCCGGCGGCCACGGCACGACACGCCACCTCGGCATGGCGGGTATCAATGGAGATCCGGACCGATCCGTCCATGACCTCGGGCAGGTCGGCGAGGCCTTCGAGCACCGGGACCACCCGCGCCACCTCCTCGTCGATTCCCACCGGCTGGGCGCCCGGGCGCGTCGACTCCCCGCCCACGTCCAGGATGGCCGCCCCCTCGTCAATCATGGTGCGACCGTGCGCAACGGCCACGACGGGATCCTCGAAGCAACCGCCGTCGGAGAAGGAGTCGGGCGTGACGTTCAGAACGCCCATGACCAGACCCCCGCAACGTTCCACGGCCGGGGCTACCGGGCCGGGGCCGGAGGTCAGGACTGACATGGAACCAACCCTAGCGGTGACCGGAAACCACTGATCGAAGGGCCCACTGGGTCATCTGCGACGACCTTCGATGAACCGCATGGCCTCGAGACGTGTCGAGACCTCGTCCCGGAATACGCCGTGGACAGCCGACGTGACCGTGACCGCCCCGGGCTTGCGGACGCCTCGCATCGACATGCAGAGGTGTTCGGCCTCGATCACGACCAGAGTGCCCTGCGGGTCCAGCGTGTTCTGGATGGCACCAGCCACCTGGGAGGTCAGCCGCTCCTGGATCTGGGGGCGCCGCGAAAAACCGTCGACGAGTCGGGTCAGCTTGGAGAGTCCGGTGATCATCCCGCCCATCCGGGGGATGTAGGCCACGTGGGCCACTCCGAAGAACGGCAGCAGGTGGTGCTCGCAGAGGGAGTAGAGGGGGATGTCGCGGACCATGACCATCTCGTCGTGGTCCACGTCGAAGGTCTTGATGAGGTGGGCGGCGGGGTCCTCGTGGATGCCGCTGCACACCTCGGCGTACATGCGCGCCACACGGGCCGGTGTCTCGAGCAGGCCGTCACGGGTGGGATCCTCGCCAATGGCCGCGAGTATCTCGGCGACAGCGGCCGCTATGCGGTCCAGGTCGACCTTGAAGCCACCGGCGTCAGATGCGCTGGCGTCGCTCACGCCACCCCGCCGTTGGTTGGCGAGTCGACGTCGGCGATGGCCACCCGGATGTCGCGCAGGTTCCGGAATCGCTCGTTGAAGTCCAAGCCGTAACCCACCAGGAAATCGGACGGGACCCTGAAGCCCTCGTAGCGCAGGATCGCCTCGTCCACCCGGTGGTTCTCACGAACCAGCAGGGCACAGACCTGGAGGCTGGCCGGGTTCCTGGCGAGCAGGTTGCGCCGCAGGTAGTTGAGCGTCAGGCCGCTGTCGATGATGTCCTCGACGATGATCACGTCACGATCGGCGAGGTCGATGTCCAGGTCCTTCACGATGCGGACCACCCCCGAGGAACGCGTGGAGTTGCCGTACGACGACACTGCCATGAAGTCGAACTCCACAGGCAGGTCAATGGCCCGGGAAAGGTCGCTCATGAACATGAATGCGCCCTTGAGTACCCCGATCAGCAATGGGGCCCGACCTGCGTAATCGGAGGTGATCTCCTCGCCGAGGGCCAGGATCCTGGCCTGCAGGTCGTCCTCGGATATGAGTACCCGGCCGACGGTGTAGCCGCCGGCCGAGAGGGGTTCCACCTGGTTGCCGGCCATGGTCGCGACCCTACCGGTGCCCATGGGAGAGACGACCTGCCGAGCGGACCACCGAGTAGCCGCCGGCCACCTCCGTTGCCCGGATCCGGCCCCGGACCACGTCCAGCACCCTGTCGACCGATGCCGAATCCGGTGGCAGACCATTGGCTCCCAGGGTCAACCAGCCGCGCAGCGCAAGTCGGACCAGGCCGTCTGGCAGTTCGGCCAGTGCCCGGACGTCGGTCGGATCCACATCGGCGACCAGAGCGGTCAGCAGGTGGGTGGCCTCGGTGGCATGCATTGCGTGGCGCGCCAGCAGTGGGACGGGATCGCGGCCCGATACGTCAGCGAGGAGCGGAAGCACCTCGTGGCGGATGCGGTTGCGGACGAACCGGGGCTCGTCATTCATCGGGTCCGAGATGGTCCGGAGGCCCAGCGCATCACAGAGGGCCCGGGTCTCATGTCGGCGCAGGGCCAGAAGCGGCCGCCGACCCGGCGAACCGATACCGGCCGTTCCGGGCACCCCCGCCCCCCTGAGCAGGTTCACCAGCACGGTTTCGGCCTGGTCGTCAGCGGTGTGCCCAGTGAGCACGTCGGATGGCAGCACGGTCCGTCTGGCGTCACGGGCACGGGCCTCGAGGTTCGGTCCGTCCTCCACCAGCGCCTCCACGCACCGTGCCTCCGCTCCCAGGCTGGCCGCCAGCCCGGCGACCATCGCACCCTCGTCCGAGGATCCGGGCCGCAGGCCGTGGTCCACGTGCCAGGCGGTGGCCACCAGCCCCGCCTCGACAGCCAGCACGAGCAACGCCGTGGAATCCGGTCCACCGGAGACCGCACAGTCCACCTCCGTGCCGGGAGGGGGAAACCTGCACCGCTCCAGCAGCCCGACGAACGCCGGGCCATCCACCTCGGGTGTCCGGTCGGATGCGACCACAGCTGTGGTCAGCCCACCGGGGGTTCGACCGGGAGGACCGCCATCCGGTCGATCCACTGACCGGGATGGCGGATCTCGGCCAGGTCGGGCAGGTGGTCGGGGTCCTCCCAGACCCTGTCCAACAGGACCGTGCCACCGTGTGCCTCCACAGCGGCGATGAAGGCCTCGCCCTGCGCGTACTGGGCCAGCTTGGCCTCCAGCCCGACCAGGCGTTGGAAGAGCTTCCTAACTCCCGAGGCGGAACCCCGCCGTTCCGACATCACCCTGGCGAACCGGTCGGCTCCGTTGACGACCCCGATGCCGGCCCGGTCCATGGTCACATCACCGTGACCCTCCAGCAGGCTCATGAGACCCCCGATCCGATCCATCGTGGCCTGCTGCCCGGGAGTCGAGATGGCACCCAGCACCCCACCACCGGACTCCGCCGTACCCGCCCGGCGCCTGTCGAGGGTCGACCGCAGGGTGGCGACGAGGTCGAACGACTCGGTGTCGGCACCATCGAGCAGCGAGCCGACGAGGCCCAGGTAGTGCTCCCGCATCCATGGCACGCCCATGAACTGGGCCCGGTGCGTCACCTCGTGGAGCGCCAGCCAGAGATGGAAGTCCGGTGCGTGGAAGGCGTAGCGCCGTTCCAGGGCCACCAGGTTCGGGCCCACGTAATAGACGATGTCCTGATCCTCGGCGGCCTCGTCCTCCAGCACCAGCAGGTCGTACTGGCCCAGCACCCGGGTCGACATCCAACCCAGCATCGCCCCCAACTCGAGAGCGCCGAGGCGCGCCGACATCGCCGAGGGCTCGTCATCGGGGTCGTCGGCCATCCGGTCAAAGAGTGGACGGAGCAGCCGCTGCAGCGAAGCCAGGTTGGCCCGGATCCAGTCGGCCCGACCCACGACACGCGCACGGGCGTCACCGGAAAGGGCCCGGAGGCCGGTGGTGGCCTGGACCAGGTCCTCGGCACGGGCCGTGTGGTCGTCGAACTCGGCCGTCAGGCCGTCGAGGTGGTGGGAGGCGCCGAAGGGCGCCCGATCAGCCACCCGGATGGCTACACGCTCAGCCAGATCCCAATCGACAATGGCAGCGGTCGTCCTGGACATCAGCGGTACGCCGGATCGCCGGATCGTGCCGGCGACGGGCTCAGCGCTTCGGGTAACGCGTCGATGAGACCTTCTGGAAGTAGCCGACCACGGTGGAGACGGTGAGGGCGATGCCACCCGCTGCCAGGGATACGGCCATCCAGTAGTGCCAGATGACGCCTGCGAGCACGTTCATGGGAAGGATCCTAGGGGGTCCGGCGCCCCACGTCGGCATGCAGCCGGGTGGAACCTGTCCTATCTGAACGAGCCCGCGCGGGGAATCGAACCCCGGACCTATTCATTACGAGTGAATCGCTCTTCCGACTGAGCTACACGGGCCGGTACCGGCCCGGAGGGGCCAGCCGCCGTCGAAGCGTAACGGCCACGACCAGCCAGCGGGTCGCCCACACCGCCCGTCAGTCGGCCTGCGGACGCTCCAAGGGAGCCCATGCCAGGAGCAGCCTCTTGTCGCCCCTGCCGGCGAAGCGCACAACCGCCTCGGCCCTGTCGCCCTCGCCCGACACCGACAGCACCAGGCCATCGCCCCATGCCCGGTGGACCACGTCGTCGCCGACCTTCAGGCCCAGTTCGTGGGCCATCGTGGACGATGGGCCCGGGTCCCGTGGAGGACCGCTGCCGCTGCCGAACACCAGGCCATCCGGCTCGGCCCCCGACCCGCCCGGCCCCCCATGGCGGGGCGGAACCGGGTCGAACCAGTCGCTCCCGCCAGAGGATTCGGTCTGGGAGCGACGATCTCCACCACCACCGCCGGCTCTGGCACCGGCCCTGCGGCTGCCCTCCGCCTCGACCATCAGGTCGGGTGGGATCTCATCGAGGAAGCGACTGGGCGGGTTGTACTGGGTCTGGCCGTGCAGCATCCGACTCCATGCGTGGCTGAGGAACAGGCGCTCGCGTGCCCGGGTGATCCCCACGTAGGCCAGCCGTCGCTCCTCCGCCAACTCGTCGGGGTCACCGAGGGCACGCAGGTGGGGGAATACGCCGTCCTCCATACCCACGATGAACACCGCCGGAAACTCGAGGCCCTTCGCAGCGTGCATCGTCATGAGGACGACCTGGCCAGCATCGTCGTCATCGTCCGGCAGGTCATCGGTGTCGGCCACCAGGCCGACCCGCTCCAGGAAGTCGTCCACCGAATCAAACCCGGAGGCGGCTCCCACCAGCTCGGCCAGGTTCTCCAGTCGCCCCTCGGACTCGATCGTGTGTTCGGAGCGCAGCTCGTCGAGATAGCCGGAACGGTCGAGGGCCGCTGAGAGCACGGTCTCGGGGCCGTCGTCGACCGACCCGGAGAGGTGGTCCAGCAGGTCAAGGAAGGCCTGTATCCCCGTCGCAGCCCTACCGGATACCCCGGCGTCGACCGCCTCGCGGAGAGCGGCCACGAAGCCGATCCCACCCTCAGCGGCGAGGGCATCGACCTTGGCAACCGAGGTGTCGCCGACACCGCGCCGGGGAACGTTCAGGACGCGCCTGGCCGCCACCTCATCGACCGGATTGGCCGCCAACTTCAGGTACGCCAGGGCATCACGGACCTCACGGCGGTCATAGAAGCGGGTGCCACCGATCACCCGGTACGAGACGCCGAGGTTGACCATCTGCTCCTCGACGGCCCGACTCTGAGCGTTGGTCCGGTAGAAGACGGCCATGTCCGACCACCTCCGTCCCGCATCGTGCAGGGACCGGATGCGGCCCACGACCCAGCGGGCCTCGTCCACCTCGTCATCGGCGCGGTAACGGACAACGCGGTCACCCGGGCCGGCATCGGTCCAGAGGTGCTTCGGCTGGCGACCGGGGTTCCTCGTGATGACGGCGTTGGCTGCATCCAGAATCGTCTGGGATGACCGGTAGTTCTGGTCCAGCACCACGACCGTGGCATCAGGGAAGGCCCGCTCGAACTCCAGGATGTTGCGGATGTCGGCACCCCGGAACCGGTAGATCGACTGGTCGCTGTCGCCGACCACGCAGACGTTCCGGTGGGCCGAGCCCAGCAGCATCACCAGGTCGTTCTGCACCTGGTTGGTGTCCTGGTACTCGTCCACGAGGATGTGCTGGAAGCGCCCCCGGTACCGCTCCAGCACGTCGGGTTGGCTCCGCAGGACGCGGACGGCGTTGCCCAGCAGGTCATCGAAGTCCATCGCCCCGGCCCTCAGTAGGCGAGCCTGGTACTCGGTGAAGACTTCGCCGATGCGGCGTTCGTACGGCCCAGCGGCGTGCTCCACGTATCCGGAGGCTGACCGGCCCTCATTCTTGGCTGCCGAGATGGCGGAATGCACGGCCCGTGCCGGATACCGCTTGACGTCTAGGCCCAGGTCACGGATCACGTAGCCGGTCAGGCGCACGGCATCGCCCTGGTCGTAGATGCTGAAGCGCGAGGGGTAACCCAGGAGCGCTGCATCGCGGCGCAGGATCCGGACGCAGGCCGAGTGGAACGTGGACACCCACATGTCATGGGCAACGGGTCCGACGAGCGCAGCCACCCGCTCCTTCATCTCACCGGCGGCCTTGTTGGTGAAGGTGATGGCGAGGATGGCGAACGGCGACACCCCCCGTTCGACCACGAGGTGGGCGATCCGTCGGGTCAGGACGCGGGTCTTGCCGGAACCGGCCCCGGCAACCACCAGCAGCGGGCCCGAGGGGTGGGTGACGGCATCCACCTGGGCGGGGTTCAGGCCGTCCCCCAGGTCCTGCACCGGCCCGCCTGTCGCCTCGCTGGGCGCCGAATCCGGGTCTCTGGAGGCCATCGGGCGCACCCTACCGGTGGCCGGTGACAGGCCCGGCTGCACACTCTGACCGACGCTCCAGCGTGGCCTAAGGTGGCCGACCATGGTTCGCTCCTTCCGCTTCAGTGTGCAGGCATCCGCACCCCGTCTGGCCGCCGAATGGCGCGAGCTGGGCAGGCGGGCTGAGGACCTCGGCTACTCCGCCCTCTCGGTCTCCGACCACCTGGATGCCGAGATGGCCCCCCTCATCGCCCTTGCCGTCACCGCTGAGGCAACCCGCGACCTGCGCCTCACCACCCTCGTGCTGGGGAACGACTTCCGGCATCCGCTCTTCCTGGCGAAGCAGGCAGCGACGCTGGACCTGCTCTCCGATGGTCGCCTTGAACTGGGGCTGGGAGCAGGCTGGAAGACCACGGACTACGACCAGTCGGGCATACCCCTCGACCGGCCGAGCGTCCGCATAGAGCGCCTGGCCGAATCGGTGGAGATCCTGAAGCGGTGCTTCGCCGAGGGTCCGTTCGACTTCGACGGCGAGCACTACACGGTGCGCGGCCACGACGGGCAGCCCACCTGCGTCCAGTCCCCCCACCCACCGCTCCTGCTGGCCGGCGGAGGCCGCAAGATGCTCACGCTGGCAGCGAGCGTGGCTGACATCGTCGGGGTGAACGCCAACATGGCCGCCGGTGTGATCGACCAGCGTGCGGGTGCGTCGGCCACCGTCGAGGCCACGGACGAGAAACTGGGCTGGATACGCGACGCCGCCGGAGACCGGTTAGCCGACATCGAACTCCAGACGCGGGTCCACATGTCACAGATCACCGACGATCCGGAGGGCCTGGCGGAGCTCATGGCGCCGGCACTGGGCCTCGACGCCGAAGCAGCCCTGGCCTCACCGCACGTCCTGATCGGCTCCGTCGGACAGTGCGTGGAGACCCTCCTGGCCTGGCGCGAGCGTTGGGGCCTGACCTACATAGGCCTCAACGAGGACTCGATGGTCGAGTTCGCCCCCGTCGTGGAGGCACTCGCCGGGGTCTGACCGGCCACCGCCAGACCCACCGGGGATTCGGACCTACCAGAGCTCGTCGGCGTACCGGTCCGTGCCCACCACCGTGCGGAAGTACGGCGCTGCCGAGGTGACCCGGCCCCTGCCCGAGGCCTCGAGGCGCTCCGCGTAGTCCACGAACCGGCCCCAGCAGGACCGGGGGTCGTCCTCCAGGAAGAAGACCTGGTGGGTGGCGTCCGGGCCCATGGGCGGGGAGCCGAGATCCATCGGGGCATTGCTGGTCATGGCGTCCCTCGGAACCGCACTCCAGGCGCTGCATGAGGCCACCGGCCCATCGGCGAACACGGGAGGGAGACCCTCGTCGTGGATCCATGCAGCCAGGGCATCGGTCGACACGCCGTTGCCGGGCTCCACCACCACCGAGGCGATCCCCGCGTAGTGGTGGTCGAGGGCCAGCTCGACGGGCACCGGATCCACATCGCGGTAGCGGTCGCCCAGGTGGCGGTACAACACGGTGTGGGCGTGCCGGCGTTCCTGGAACCCCCTGCCGGCCTTGTATAGCTTCACCACCTGCTCGGCCCCCCATGCGAAGTGATCGTCATGGTGGCCGTCCTCCACCCAGTAGATGGCGAGGTAGGAACCCCGGTCGGACGGGTCGCTGACAGAGTTCCCCGTCGTCGGAAACCGGAGGTCCTTCAGTTCCCGGGTGGCCACCCAACGGCTGCCCGCCAGGCACCATGGCCCGACCATGCAGCCACCGTAGAAGTGGTCCCGCTCGTACCACCGGTTGTAGGCCGCCTCGCGGCCCTGGTCCGGGTCGACGAGGGTGTACAGCATGCTGCCGACCCGTATCGGATGGGTCGGGTCCTGGTCATCGGGCTGTGCCACGTGGGCCTCCTCGGCTGGGCGCTGCACCACAGCGTGGGGCGACCGCCTTCCGGGTGCAAACCGGGGGCGCTGCGTCAGCGGGGCTCGATGAGGATGCTGGCCGTGGCCCGACCGACCCGACCCCCGAGGTCGTAGAGCACGGCCTCGGAGAGGCCTATGCCGTCACCGTCGTTCTTGTGCAGGCCCCGTATGCCGATCCAGTCGCCGACGGGATCACGGAAGGACGTCACGTTCAGGTCGGCGTTGATGGTGGCCCACTCCTCGTGGCTGAGGTACTGGGCCGCCATAGACGTCATGTCCGCCATCGTCGACAGACGCACGAATGGTGACGCCTCGAATCCGTCGACCATCGTGTTGTGCATGCGCATCCAGACCAGTCCGGGTGCACCGCTACGGAACTCTCCCTCCCGGCGGAACTCGACAGCACGCAGGAAGGCGGGAACGCCGACATCGGTCATGGACAGCAACGACGGCTGGGTAGGCATCGGGTGCGGCTCGTCCTCGGTGTGCGCCGTGCGAACCGGGTCCACCGGGTTGACCACCTGCGACACGCGCATGCGGAGGCTGGTCGAGCGTGCAACCTCGGCGTCACCGTCGAAGAGCGAGGCCCGCACGACCTGGATCCGCCGTCCCGCCCTGAGCACCTCGACCTCCGAGCGCAGCGGTGACATCGGAACGCCACGCATCATGTCGACCGTGTGGCGGCAGATTCGAACCGGGGTCGGGGACGGCACCGACTCCACCAGGTGGGCCAGGAGGCCGACCACCGGACCGCCGTGCAGGAGGCCGGGATCCCACGGGCCCCCGGAGACGGGCTGCGGCACGAACACGGCATCGGTCTCGACGAAGAACGGCCCTGTCTCGTAGACCATGGCGTGGCCCGGGTCGGTCATGGCCTCCTGCCCAGGAAGGACAGGAGTCTCACCCCCGGAGATGCCCCCTCGGGCGGCATGACCGGAGCATCGAAATGGGCACCCATCCCGTCCGATCCTGCAAACGGCATCCAGAACTCGAGGCAGAGCTCGGACAACCCGTCGGGCAGCTCCACATCGGTGCCGCAGGCCGTTGCGAGGTCCCAGCCGTGTACCAGGTTGTCGGTGACCCGGAAGCCGACGATCACCCCGCCAGGCAGGTCGCCCGCTGCGTGGGGATGGATCGCGTCCAGTACCCCCTCGCCGGATGCGGCGTCCAGGGCAGCCAGGGCTGTGCCGCGCCAGGCGGCCATCGGGTTGAGGCCCAGGACCGAGGGATCCACGGTGGCGTCCCACGAACCACCACCGGTCAGCACCTGTGCGACCAGTGCCTCACCGGTGACGACGTGGGCCACCAGGGTGCGGACGTCCCACCCTTCACACGGCGTGGGCCTCTCCCAGTCCAGGTCCGTGACCGTGGCCAGGCGCTCACCGAAGAACGCACAGGCGGAGGTGTAGGCAGCGATCGTGTCGGCGCTGTCTCCCACGGACATGGGGCCCGGGGTCACTCCCACTCGATGGTTCCGGGCGGCTTGGACGTGATGTCGTATGCCACCCGGTTGACCCCATCCACCTCGTTGATGATGCGGCTGGACATCTTCTCCAGCAGGTCGTATGGAAGGCGTGCCCAGTCGGCCGTCATGGCGTCCTCGCTGGTTACCGCACGGATAATTATCGGACGGGCGTAGGTCCGCTCGTCGCCCATCACCCCCACCGACCGGATGTCGGGCAGCACAGCGAAGGCCTGCCAGATCTCACGCTCCAGACCCGCGGCGCTGATCTCCTCCCGGACGATCCTGTCCGCCTCCTGGAGCACGGACACGGTCTCCGGCGTGACCTCGCCGATGATGCGCACCCCCAGCCCCGGCCCGGGAAACGGCTGGCGCCAGACGACCTCGTCGGGCAGGCCCAGCTCCGTGCCAACGGACCTGACCTCGTCCTTGAAGAGGTTCCGGAGCGGCTCCACCAGGAGGAAGTCCATGTCGTCGGGCAGGCCTCCCACGTTGTGGTGGCTCTTGATCTTGGCCGCGTCCTTCGTCCCCGACTCGATGACGTCCGGGTAGAGGGTTCCCTGTACCAGGAACCTGGCGTCGGCAATGCCGGCTGCGGCGTCCTCGAAGATGCGGATGAACAGCTCGCCGATGGCCTTGCGCTTCTCCTCCGGATCGGTCAACCCGACCAGCTTCTGGAAGAAGCGCTCTGCGGCCTGCACGTGGATCAGCTCGATGCCCTGGGTCTTCTCAAAGGCTTCGACAACCTGCTCGCCCTCGCCGGAGCGCATCAGGCCCGTGTCGACGAACACGCAGGTCAGCTGATCGCCGATGGCCTTGTGCACGAGGGCCGCCGCCACCGCCGAGTCGACACCGCCCGACAGGCCACAGAGGGCACGACCGTCACCCACCTGTTCGCGGATAGCGGCCACCGACGACTCGATGACCGATGACATGGTCCAGTCGCCGGCACAGCCGCACACATCGAGGACGAAGCGCCTGAGGAGATCCTGGCCACACGGCGTGTGGTGCACCTCGGGATGGAACTGCACGGCGTAGAGGCCGGCCTCGGCGGATTCGAATGCCGCCACAGGGGCATCCGGCGATGATGCCGTCACGGTCGCCCCCTCCGGGGGGGCGGTGATGGCATCGAAATGGCTCATCCAGACCGGGTGCGTGCCGCTCCCGGCATCAGCCAGGAGGGTGCCCGGAGTGCCCACGGTCAACTCGGTGCGGCCGTACTCACCGCGTTCGTTGCGGCCCACGACACCACCACGCTGGTGGGCAATGAGCTGGGCGCCGTAACAGATGCCCAGGATGGGCACCCCCAGGTCGTAGACGCCCGGGTCGATCCGGGGAGCACCATCCACGTGGACCGAAGCGGGACCACCGCTGAAGATGATTCCAGTGGGCCTACGGGCGGCGTACTCGTCGGCTGACAGATCGTGCGGGACTATCTCGCTGAATACGTTGGCCTCGCGTACCCGTCTGGCAATGAGCTGGGCGTACTGCGCCCCGAAGTCGACCACCAGGATCCGGTCGGTGGCGCGGGCGCTGCCGCCCGGGGTGTCGGTCATCGGTCGAAGAGGTCGGCGGGGGGGCTAGTGCCCCATCCCCACGCCCTGCGACTTCTGCAGCGCCTTGCCCTCGGTCATCAGTGCCGGGGCGACCATGACCTCTGCCTTCTGGAACTCCTTCACATCCACGTAGCCACATGTGGCCATCGAGGTGCGGAGCCCACCGAACAGGTTCAGCTTGCCGTCGTTCTCGTTGGCCGGGCCCAGCAGGACCTCCTTCAACGTGCCCCGGGTGCCCGTCTGGACGCGTGCACCACGTGGCAGGGTCGGGTGGAAGGTGGCCATTCCCCAGTGGTAGCCACGACCTGGTGCCTCCGCTGCGGCGGCCAGCGGTGAACCGATCATCACGGCATCGGCTCCACAGACAATGGCCTTTGAGATGTCGCCACCGGTTGCCATCCCGCCATCGGCGATGACGTGGCAGTAGACGCCCGTCTCGTCCAGGTGGCGCATCCTCGCCGCCCGCACGTCGGCAATGGCGGTCGCCTGCGGCACGCCCAGGCCCAGAACGCCCCGGGTCGTGCAGGCGTGGCCGGGACCGACGCCCACGAGCACACCGGCGGCGCCCGTACGCATCAGGTGGAGGGCCGCCCTGTTGGTGGCACAGCCACCGACGATCACCGGTATGTCCAGCTGCCTGATGAAGGTCTTCAGGTTGAGCGGCTCAATGGTCTTGGAGACGTGCTCGGCTGAGACCACGGTGCCCTGGATCACGAGCATGTCCAGCTCGCCGGCCAGGATGTGGTCCAGCAGGGCGGCCGTGCGTTGCGGGGTCACCGCGGCGCACGACACCACGCCGGCATCGTTGATCTCACGGATCCGCTCGGTCACCAGGCCCGGGATTATGGGCTGTCGGTAGAGCTCCTGCATGCGCCGGGTCGCCTTTTCCACCGGCAGGTCGGCAATCTCGACCAGGACCGAGTCGGCGTCCTCGTAGCGGGTCCAGAGACCCTCCAGATTCAGCACGCCCACACCACCCAGGCGACCGATTTCGATGGCGGTGGCCGGGCTGACCACGCCGTCCATGGCCGAGGCCATGAGCGGCAGTTCGAAACGGTAGGCGTCGATCTGCCAGCTGATGTCGACGTCCTGGGGGTCCCGGGTGCGTCGGCTGGGAACAATCGCTATGTCATCGAACCCGTAGGCGCGACGACCGCTCTTTCCAAGCCCGATCTCAATTTCGGCCATGTCGACTCCCCGCCAGCAGCAACGCCGGCTCCGCCCGGTCGGGCCTCGGCGGCGGCCCCCGGAGAAGGGTCGATTGTAGCCACTCGCGCCCGACCGCCGCGGCCAGCCTGACCTGCGGTTTCAACAACCACCGGACCTTCTGGCGACAGACCCTCCCGTGGGCCTCAGGCCAGGTCGTCGAGCAGGTCAGCCAGGCGGTCCACATGGACGGCCGTCGTCCACGTACCACCCACTGCAACGCGCAGCACGAAGCGGTCGTCGAGCTTCGTGTGCGTCAGAAAAGCCTCACCGCTGGCGTTGACACCCGCCATGAGCTGCTCAGATGCCTCGTCTCCGTCCACGTGGCGCAGGCAGACCAGCCCGAGGGAGAGCGGCGCCGCCATCTCCAGGCGGGGATTGGCCCGCACCCGGTCAGCCAGGGAGGCCGCCGCTGCCACATGGGCCCGGATGTGGGCCCTCAGCCCGTCGGTGCCATAGGACCTCATAACAAACCAGAGCTTCAGGGCACGGAAGCGACGACCGAGGGGAACCTGCCAGTCCCGGTAGTCGACCACCTCGCCGGAATCGCTGGCCGCATTGCGTAGGTACTCCGGAACGATGGACAGGGATGCCGCCAGCGGAGCGGCATCGGCCACGTAGAACGCCGAACAGTCAAAGTTGGTGAGCAGCCACTTGTGGGGGTTGAAGGCGTAGCTGTCAACCCGGTCCAGGCCATCGAGGAGGTCACGGTGTTCCGGGCAGACCGTGGCCGAACCGGCCCAGGCCGAGTCGACGTGCACCCACGCCCCGACGCCGGAAGCCACATCGGCAATGTGGGCCACCGGATCCACGGCGCCCGACGAGGTGGTGCCGACCGTCGCAACCACAAGACATGGCACAAGGCCGTCGGCCACATCGGCGGCGACCATCGAGGCCAGGGCGTCGGCGTCCATGGCGTAGTCGGCATCGACCGGCACGACCCGCAACTGGTGGCGACCGAAACCGGCCACCAGGACGTCCTTCTCGATCGACGAGTGAGCCTGGCTGGAGGTGTACACGCGCAGGCCGGGAAGTGCGTCGGACCCGCCGGCGCGGTCCCGGGCGGCCAGTACGGCGCACAACGAGGCCGACGAAGCCGAATCCTGGATGACGCCACCACCGGGCCCATCGGACCTGAACCTGTCGGGAAGCCCACACGCCTCGGCCAGCCAGTCCAGTACGTGGGTCTCCAACTCGGTGCATGCCGGGCTGGTGGACCAGAGCATCCCCTGTATGCCCAGGCCAGCCGACACCAGCTCCCCGAGCACGGCGGGAGGCGACGAGTTGGCCGGGAAGTAACCGTAGAACCCGGGATGCTGCCACTGGGTGACGGCGGGGGCGATGAGGCTGTCCACGTCGGCCAGCAGCGCATCGAAGGGCTCGCCCACGGGTGGGGGCGACGGTGGCAACGATGCCCTTACGTCCCCGGGTGCCACATCGGGCACGATCGGCCGATCGGCCACACCGGCCAGGTAGTCGGCTATCCAGTCGACCGTCGCATGTCCTGCGGTCCGGAACTCGTCCGGGGTCATGTGGTCGGGGCCTACGGGCAGCTCAGGCATCATCGGATCGGTCACGAATCGACACGGTAGTTACGGCTGTCGTCGATCTCCAACGAGAGGGCCAGAAGTTGTCGGAGCATCGCTGCGGTGGCCCCCCAGACGGTGTCGCCCTCCAACTCGAAGAAGGTGATGATCCACGGCATCTCGAACCGGGCCCACTCCTCCTCGCGGTACACCTCGTCCTCCAGCAGCTCGGCGAGCGGCACAAGTAGGACGGCCTCCACCTCGTCGGCGTTGGGAACCAGGGTCGGCGGTCCGGGGAGCACCGCCACGAACGGATGTATCAGGCTGCGCGAACCCACCGTCACCAGCGGGTCCAGGCGCCCCACCAGGCGAGGCAGCCGAGGGTCCAGACCGATCTCCTCGGCGGCCTCGCGCAGGGCCGTCGCCCACAGGTCCGGGTCCCCGGGGTCACGACGACCACCGGGAAAGCTCACCTCATGGGAGTGGGAGGCCAGGCTCGGCGATCGCCGGGTTAGCACCACGTGTGGGCCACCACCAGCGGGGTCGTCATAGAGGGCCACCAGCACGCCGGCTTCGCGTTCGTCACCCCTGGGTAGTCCACGAATGCCGACCGGACGCCGACCATCCATGACCCCGAGGATCCCATCAAGGGTGAGGGACCGGTCCTCAAGGGCGGCCCATGGCGGGGGCTCGCCGGGCAGCCAACCTTCAGGTCGCGGTATCTCCTGGGGCGCTCCGCGCCCCGGGGTCCCGACCGGGGTCACTCCCCTGCCTGGGCCACGTCCCCGACACCGACCAGGAACTCAGCCAGACCGCCGTCGCGTAGGCCCTCGGCCACCGCCAACGGCGGTGCCGTAACCCGTTCCCAGGTATTCCATACCTCGGCCAGGGCCTCGGCCGACTTCCAACCAGACCCATTGACCGCCGCATCGAGCGCCTCGGGCAACCGCCCGGTCTTGAGGTTGGCGAGCATCCGACCCACCAGCGTCTCGCCGCGGAGCCACTCGTCGAACTGGCCTGCCAACTTCTTCGAATCCGCTTCCGGACGGTCTTCCATCATGCGGTCACCGTACCGGCTTGCCGGCGGTCGCTACGCCCCGGAAACCAACCTGTAGATGGCCGAAAACGACGGTAGCCGGGCACATGGCCCGGCTACCGACGACGATCAGCGGGAATCGCTACATCATTCCGCCCATGCCACCCATCGGGTCCATGCCGCCAGCCGGCATGGCCGGCTCGGGCTCGGGCTTGTCAGCCACGAGAACCTCGGTGGTCAACAGCAGGGCTGCGATGGAAGCCGCGTTCTGCAACGCAGCACGGGTCACCTTGGCCGGGTCGATTACGCCGGCCTCAACCAGGTCGACCATCTCACCGGTTGCGGCGTTGAGGCCCATGGAGCCTGTGGCCGACTCGATCTCGCGGACCATGACGGCACCCTCGAGACCGGCGTTGTCGGCAATAAGCCGTGCCGGAGCCTCCAGAGCGGCGTACACGATGCGGGCGCCGGTCTGGGCGTCACCGTCGAGGCCGTCGATCACGCTGGCCACTGCGGGGCGAGCCCGCAGCAGGGCGGTGCCACCACCAGCGACCACACCCTCCTCGATGGCTGCCCGGGTTGCGGAAAGGGCGTCCTCGATGCGGTGCTTCTTCTCTTTAAGCTCCACCTCGGTGGCCGCACCGACCTTGACGACGGCGACGCCGCCGGCCAGCTTGGCGAGACGCTCCTGGAGCTTCTCACGGTCCCAGTCGGAATCGGTATCGTCGATCTCGCGCCTGATCTGAGCAACACGACCCTCGACCTCCGACGACTCGCCGGCACCCTCGATGATGGTGGTCTCGTCCTTGGTGACCACGACCTTGCGGGCCGAACCCATCATGTCGAGGCTCACACCGTCGAGCTTCAGGCCGACCTCTTCGGCAATGACCTGACCACCGGTGAGGATCGCCATGTCCTGGAGCATTGACTTGCGGCGCTCACCGAAGCCCGGAGCCTTCACGGCCACCGAGTTGAACGTGCCACGGATCTTGTTCACGACCAGGGTGGCCAGGGCCTCGCCCTCGACGTCCTCGGAGATGATCAGCAGCGGGCGACCCGACTGCATGACCTTCTCGAGGACCGGGAGCATGTCCTGGACAGAGCTGATCTTGCCCTGGTTCAACAGGATGTACGGCTCTTCCAGGATCGCCTCCTGGCGCTCCGGATCCGAGACGAAGTACGGCGACAGGTAGCCCTTGTCGAACTGCATGCCCTCCACGAACTCGAGGTCCATGCCGAAGGTGTTTGACTCCTCCACGGTCACTACGCCGTCCATGCCGACCTTCTCGATGGCGTCGGCGAGGACCTGTCCGATCGTGGCGTCGGCGGCGGAAATGCCGGCGACGTTGGCGATCTGGTCCTTGGAGTCGTCAACCTGTACCGACTGGTCGGCAATGGAGCCGACGGCGGCCGCTACGGCTGCCTCGATGCCCTTCTTGAGGCCCATCGGGTTGGCGCCGGCGGCCACGTTGCGGAGGCCCTCACGGACCAGGGCCTGGGCCAGCACGGTGGCGGTGGTGGTTCCATCACCAGCAACGTCGTTGGTCTTGGTGGCCACCTCCTTCACGAGCTGGGCACCCATGTTCTCGAACGGGTCCTCCAGCTCCACCTCACGGGCAATGGAGACGCCGTCGTTGGTGATGGTGGGTGCGCCGAACTTCTTGTCCAGGACCACATTGCGACCCTTGGGGCCGAGGGTGACCTTCACAGCGTCGGCCAGCTTGTTCACGCCGGCCTCGAGGCCGCGACGGGCCTCTTCGTCAAACTTCAGGATCTTTGACATGTCGCGCTACTTGACGATCGCGAGGACGTCACGGGCGTTGAGGATCAGGAGATCCTCGCCCTCGACGGTGATCTCGGTGCCGCCGTACTTGGAGTAGACGACGGTGTCGCCCTCGGCTACGTCCATCGGGACGATGTCACCGCTCTGCTCTGAACGACGGCCAGGGCCGACGGCCAGGACATCGCCCTGCTGGGGCTTTTCCTTTGCCGTGTCCGGGATGACCAGGCCGCTGGCCGTGGTCGACTCGAATTCACTGGGTCGGACCACGATGCGGTCCTCTAGGGGTTGGAGGTTCATGGAACGCTTCCCTTTCGGCGATGGTAGAGGGCCATCCGGCCCCGTCTACCTAGTTGGCAGTCTCATTGGACGAGTGCCAACGATAGGGGCAACACCCTGCCGGTCCAACGTGGAGACCGCCTGAATCCGCCGCCCCCGGAGAGCCGCCGCCCACGTTGCCGTCAGGGCAGCAGAGGCAGGCCGAGGTTCGGATCCGCACCCGTGTCCAGCGGACTGGGACCGTCTGACCCCAGACGCCACCAGCCGGCAGCAGCCACCATCGCTGCGTTGTCGGTACACATTGCCCGGGACGGCAGGAAGGCCCTGACCCCGGTCTCCGTGCAGACATCTAGGAACCGCTCCCGCAGGCGCGAGTTGGCCGCCACCCCACCACCCAGACAGGCACCCCTGGCACCGGTCGCCTCGATGGCCCAACGGGTCTTGGTGACCAGCGCATCCACCACCGCCTCCTGGAACGAGGCCGCCACGTCAGCGGTGGCCACCCCCGGGTCGGAACGTACGTGGTTCACCACAGCGGTCTTGAGGCCACTGAAGGAAAAGGCGTACCGGCGGTCCTCCGGGAGGGTGTCCGGATTCTCCTGGACCATGGAACGCGGATAGTCGAAGGCCGCCAGGTCACCCTCGCCCGAGAGGGCATCGATCGCCGGGCCACCCGGATAGCCCAGATCCAGGTAGCGAGCCACCTTGTCGAACGCCTCACCGGCGGCATCATCCAGCGTTGACCCCAGCAGCCGGTACCGGCCGTGGCCCTCCATCAGGACGAGCATGGTGTGGCCACCCGAGACCAGCAGGACCACCAGCGGCAGCTCCAGGTCGGGTTCCTCCAGGAACGAGGCGTAGAGGTGGGCCTCAAGGTGGTTGACCGCCACGAACGGAACGTCCCACACGAGCGAAAGCGCCTTGGCGGCACTCACGCCGACCAGGAGAGAACCCACCAGACCCGGACCGGAGGTGACTGCGACAGCGTCGATGTCGCTACCCGACACCCCGGCCTCCGCGAGCGCATCGGCCAGCACCGGCACCAACTCCTGGACATGGGCCCGCCCGGCGATCTCAGGGACCACACCGCCGAACACGGCGTGCTGCTCGACCTGGCTGGACACGACCGAGGACCGCACGATCGTGGCCCGCTCGACCACGGCCACCGCCGTCTCGTCACAAGACGTCTCGATACCCAGGATCAGGTCACCCACGGCCAGCCTCCTCATCCACCCGGGCCTTGAAGTCGGGCCCACCGACATCGTGGATCCACATGATCAGGGCGTCCTCCCCGTCGTCTGCGTAGTAGCCGGGACGGACCCCGGAAGGAGCGAATCCGAACCGCCGGTAGAGGGCGATGGCCGCCGCATTCGAGACCCTCACCTCCAGGGTCATGGCAACAAGGCCACGACGCCCGGCGTCACGGCACAGTGCCGCCAGCAGGACCCTCCCGACACCCATGCGCTGGTGGTCCGGGGTCACGGCCACCGTGATGACGTGCCCCTCATCGGCCACCACGAGAAGGGCGCCATGACCGACCAGACAACCGTTCAGCTCCGCCACCAGGTTCGTCCTCGAATCCGGGAGATCGAGATGGGAACGCAGGAAGTCAGGCGACCAGGCGGTCGAATGGACGAGAGCGTCAAGGGCCAACACGGCATCCACGTCGGCATCGCGCATGGGCCGCAGCCGCACCTGTGCACGCAGCGCCGGCACGGTCCTCATGCCCCACCCTCACGGGTCGACCAGTTGATCTGGGCATCCGGCAGGCGGAGGTAGACAGGCTCCAACTCCCACGGCTGCACGAACTCCTCGCGCATTGCCCTGGCATGTGCCAGCTGCACCAGGTACCGGGCACTCGGGTTGGCCAACCCCTGCTCGGCCATCTCCACGCCCTTCAGGCCAGCGAACGAATCCACATGGCGAAGCGCCCCGTCCCCGATGAAGAGCGTCGGTTCATCGAGCGCCTGGATCTCCGCTGAGAGTTCCTCCGGAGTGGACACAGCGGCATCCCGGACCCGTTGGACACCACCCGGAACCTTGCGGAACAGGGCCGTGAAGAGCTCACCCCTGCGGGCATCCAGGGCAACCACGATGAGGCGGCCGGACCAGCGGGCCGGAAAGGCCATCAGGTCCAGACTGGGCACCGGGATCATCGGCACCCCCAACCCGTATGCCATGGCCACCGCCGTGGCGATGCCGACCCGGAGGCCGGTGAACAGGCCCGGCCCGACGTCGACGGCTATCGCCCCGACCTCGGACAACTCGATACCAGCCTGGCGACGCACGAAATCGATCTGGGGAGCCAGCGCCTCGGCGTGGCGACGGCCCCGGCCGGAATGCGCCGACGCCAGCACGCCCTCGTGGCCACCCACAGCGCAGCCCACCTGAGTTCCCGCTGTCTCGATTCCGAGAATCAGCACCGGTGGCCTCCAGCCGTCAGGGCTCTGAGGCCCGCATCCCGGTCCGACCACTCCGAACCCACGATCCGAAAGTCCAACAGCCGGTCATCGGGGCCGTCGCCGAGACGGATCCGGACCTCCAGATAGCCACCCGGCAGCGCCCCTGCGATCGCATCGCCCCACTCCACGAGCGTCACCGAACGGCTGTCCACCAACTCGTGGAGGCCCAGGTCACGGACCTCGTCGATGTGGTCCAGGCGGTAGACGTCGAGGTGGTTGAGGGTCAGGTCAGTGCCCTCATAGCGATTGGCAAGCGTGAACGTCGGCGAGGTGACAGGCGTCGTAACGCCCAGTGCACGACCGAAGCCCTGCGTGAAAGCCGTCTTGCCGGCCCCGAGGTCACCACACAGCACCACCAGGTCACCCGCCCTGGCCAAGCCGGCCAGGGACGCAGCCACCGCCATGGTGCCCTCTGCCGATGCGGTGCCCAGCGTGGGCAGTGGAGAAGCCATGGTCACCGTGCCGCCACGAGCATCCCGGCCCGCCTCAGGTCATCGCGCATCCGTGCCAGCACGTCGGCGCCGCCGCGCAGGGCGGCCGCCGGGTGGAACGTCGGAACCAGGTGTCGTTCGGGATCGCCGAACCGGTACGCCTGCCCCCGCAACTTCGTTATACCGACACCGGTCCCCAGGAGCAGCTTCGACGAGAAGTTGCCGAGCGTGACGACGACGGTCGGATCCACCAGACCCAGCTGCCGTTCCAGATACGGCCGACAGGCCGCAATCTCGTCGGGTCGTGGATCCCGGTTCTCCGGGGGACGGCACTTGACCACGTTGGCGATGTAGCAGTCCGACCTGTCCATGCCCAGTTCCTCGGTCAGGAGGCGATCCAGGAGCTGGCCCGACCTGCCCACGAACGGAACCCCCTGCTCGTCTTCCCGGGCACCCGGAGCCTCTCCCACGAACATCAGATCCGCCGTAGGAGAACCGGAACCGAAGACCACGGTCGTGCGTCCGGCAGCCAGCCCGCAGCCGGTGCAGGTGGAGGCCTCCTCAGCCAGGACTCTCAGGTCGGTCGTCACCCCGTCACGTTAGCGACGCGCTACCGCCCGGATGGCGTGCCCGGCTGCGCCGTGTACCCGTCGTCGGCGTCCGGCCCGCATGCTGTCGTGACGGCACGTTCCACAGCTGCCACCGTCATCGCCCGCAGCACGTCCAGATCAGCATCCGAAGCGGGTCGCGCCCCGGTCGCCGCCGCTACCAGAGCATCGCCGTCGGAACGTGTGTGGGGTGGGAACACCGCCCGGGCCAGACCGTCATGGGCTGATCCCGCCATCAGGAGACAACCGTCGCGGCCGACGTCGGCATTCGTGACGACCATCCCGATCGTCGTGTTGCCACGTGCATCGAACAGGCCACCGTCGTCCTGGGGCCAGTCCACGAAGGTCCCATCGGCAATCGCCTCTGACGTTCCGGAGCGCCCCACATCACCCGCTGCGTTCACGGCCAGAACGGCCGCCACCACCAGATCGTCGCGGCGCACCACGGCCATCCCGATGCCACCCGGGCGCGCCCTCCCACGGCCACGCCAGGTACCGACCATCGCGCCGGTCCCCGCACCGACGCGGCCCACCTGCACGTCTTCTGAAGCCGCCTCGCTCGCTGCCCGGCCCTCTGGGGGACCCGGCCGGACCGAGGCGTCGCCCTCCAACAGGTCGAACAGGGAGAGCCCCACCACGATCGGGACCGGACCGGCCCCCGTTGGATAGCCCACGCCGGCGGCCTCCAGGTGGGCCATCACGCCATCAGCCGTTGAGAGACCGAAGGCCGAACCGCCTGAGAGCACCAGGGCATCCAGGCGATTGACCGTGCGCCCCGGAGCGAGGAGGTCGAACTCGCGTGTGGCGGGCGCACCACCGCGCACCTCGCCGGAAGCAACCGTGCCGTCAGGAAACAGCACCACCGTGCAACCTGTCCGGGCGCCCTCATCGGTCCAGTGGCCGACCCGCACACCGTCGATCTGGAACCTCACGGGCGCAACGCTAGTTCGCACCCCGGAAAGGTCCGGCGGTGGCCAACCTCTCCAGGCGCTCGTCGTAGTCCGACACCACGGTCCGCCAGTCGAACCGGCGGATCCAGTCATCCAGGCCAACAGCGCGGGCACGCCACGCCGGCAGGTCCACCAGCACCTCGCGCAGGCGATCGGTGAGACCGCCCTCCGGGTAGAGGGCGGCATCGGCCCAGCCACCCACCAACCCCGGGTAGCTCAGGGCGTTAGGGAGTACCGGGACGCAGCCGGCGGCTATGGCCTCCACCACGGCTATGCCGAAGAACTCATGATGCGCAGCGCTGACGACCACGTCGGCACGCCCCAGCAGGTCCACGTAGTCCTCCCTGCCCACGAATCCGAACTGCACCACCCGGTCGCCGAGGCGCTCACGGGCAGCAGTGAACTCCCGGGGATCGGCCCGCACGTTCTCACCCACCACAGCGACGCTGAACGCCACGCCCTCGTCAGCGATACGCCCCAGGGCGTTGAACACCGCTGACGGGTTCTTGTCGTGGTCCCACCGCTGGTTCCAGAGCACCAACGGCACCTCCGCTAACTGCGCCCCGGAGCCACGTGCAGGCACATCGACCAGGTCGACCCCGACGGGAACGACGTGGCAGCGGCCGGCCACGGCCGGCAGGAACCCCGTGTGCGGCTCGTCAGGTGCCATCTCCAGCAGCGCCGGCAGGGCATGTAGGAGACCGTCGAGCTGAAACGACGAGTTGCACCACACCTCGTCCGCTGCAGCCATCGACATCCAGTTGCAGAGCGGGAACTCGTCGTCGGCCTTCTGGTTCGGGCTCAACGGATACGCCAACTGGTTCTCGTGCAGGTACAACACGACGGCCGGATCCCCCAGGAACCGCCGGGTGAAGCCCAGCCACCGCGCCAGGTCAACCATTGCCGAGACCAGGACCACGTCAGGCGGGCCGTGCTCGTGAACCACCTCATCGGTGGCCTGGGCCAGCGTCAGGGCGGCCCCCCGCATCCGCCAACGCCAGAAGGCCCCGGGATGCGAGACGGCAACGACATCGTGGCGGCTGTGGGCTATCAGGCCTTCGGCCCAGGCCCCATGGGATCCGCCGTGGAACGGCTCTACAAGCAGGATCCGGGCCATCGTGAACCCCTACGGGTAGAGCCTGGGCGGGCGCTGGCCCAGACGGCTGAGAATCTCCCACGGGATCAGGCCCAACCTCTCGGCGACCTCCGCCACCCCGATCTCCTCATCGCCCTGGCTGCCGAGCAGCACCACCTCGTCACCGATCGCCACACCCTCGTCGACCTCGACGACCAGGGAGTCCATGGAGATGGCGCCGCACAGCGGCCGACGCGCACCTCCCACCAGCGCAACGCCTCCCAGGCCCCAGTCCCGGGTGAGGCCGTCCGCGTAGCCCACCGGCACTGTGGCCAGGCGTGTGTCGGCCACGCTCCGCCAAAGATGCCCGTAGCCGACACCCTCGCCCCCAGCGACGTCGAACAGGTGCGTCACCCTCGAGTGGATCGAGAGGGCCTGGCGAAGGCCCACCGATCGGCTCCTATCGGCCATTTCCGGGCCCGGGGAGACCCCGTAGGCGCCGATGCCGATCCTGACCATCGAGTACGCCGCATCGGTGCGACCCAGGGCGGTTGCCGTGTTGGCCATGTGGACCACAGGAGGCCGGATCCCGGCGGTGGCCAACTCTGCCAGGACGGCATCGAACCTCTGCACCTGGAGGGAGGTCAACGGATCCTCCGGCTCGTCGGCCATCGCACAATGGGAGAAGACGCCCTCCAGATCGAGGCCCGAATCCAGTATCCGACGGGCCACGGCCACCGCCGCATCCATGGTGGTCCCCACCCGGTGCATCCCCGTGTCGACCTTCAGGTGGACCGGGGCACCGTCGGCAGCCACCGACGCGAAGGCGTCCACGCCGGCATCGGAATAAAGGGTCGGACGCACGCCACCCAGGGCCGCCAGGTCGGCCATCTCGTCCGGCCGCGGCTCGGAGAGCACGAGGATCGGGGCGTTCAGTCCGGACTCCCGCAGTCCTGCCGCCTCCTCCAGGAAGGCGACAGCCAGCCAGGTGGCGCCCGCCTCCAGAGCGGCTACGGCCACGGCAGCGGCGCCATGGCCGTAGCCATCGGCCTTCACGACCATGCAGACCTCCGCCGGTGCCACCAGGCCACGAAACACCCGGATGTTGTGGGCCACGGCATCGAGGTCGACGGAGAACCGGGTGGGGCGCATCAGGCCAGCCCCCCGGCATCGACGCCCAGATCCACCAGCACATCCACCAGGACCGACGACAGGTCACCGGCCACGACCCCGGTCGGCGCAAGGCGCGCGCTGAGACGCCCGTGGACGTGGGCGGCGGCCGAGGCCGCGTCGAACGGATCGGCACCCCTGGCTAGGAACGCCCCGATGATGCCGGCCAGGACGTCACCGGTCCCGGCGGTGGCCAGGCGCTGGTCGCCTGCCGCCGCCAGGCGTACCCGTCCGTCCGGTGACGCCACGACAGTGGTCGGTCCCTTGCAGAGGACCACCGCACGGCAGCGCCCAGCGAGCGACCGGACCGATGCGATCCGATCCGCCCCGGGTGGCGCTCCGGCCAGGCGCTCGAACTCGCCGTCATGCGGGGTGAGCACGACCGGCACCGATCGCCCCCCGCAGATCCCGGCAACGTCACCGGCGGCCAGCGCCGTCAGCCCGTCACCGTCAACCACCAGCGGGCGGTCGACCCCAGCCACCAGGCGACGCACCCCTGCGGCCGTGGATTCGTCGCCGCCCAGGCCGGGACCCACCACCATGGCGGCGAAGCGACCCACATCAATGCTGTCCAGCGTCAGGTCCGGACCGATCGGAGACTGCACCACCTCTGCTGCAGGGTGGGCTGTCGAACCATCCGGAATGGACAGGCGCACGTATCCGGCGCCGGCCCGCAACGCCGCTTCGGCGGCCAGGGCAGCCGCCCCCGGCATGGCTGCCGAACCGGCCACCACCCAGCAGGCACCACGCCACTTGTGGGCATCGACGCGACGGGCGGGGACCAGATCGGCAATGTCGGAGTCTGCCAGGAGGTGCACCGTCGCTCCCGACACGTCCAGGCCAATGCCGGCGACCTCCACCCGACCAGCCAGGGCAGGGCCGTCGGCGAACAGCAGGCCGGGCTTGAGGGCACCGAAGGTGACCGTACGAGCCGCCACCGATGGGCTGCCGCACACCTCGCCCGTGAGGCCATCGAGGCCTGAGGGCAGGTCCACGGCGAGTACCGGCACACAGCTGGTGGGTGCCACGTAGGGGCGACCCAGACCGGTCCCGTATGCGGCGTCCACCACCAGGTCGATTGGTGGCATGCCGACAGTCGGTAGCGACCCGGCCGAGTGGGCCGCGTCCAGCACGATGGTCCGGACGCCACGACGTTCCAGGCGTGCCGCCGCCACCCGTCCATCGGCACCGTTGGATCCTCTGCCGGCCACGACGACGACCCGCCTGCCGTAGGCCCCTCCCAGCAGGTCGATGACGCTGCGTGCCACGGCGGTGCCGGCCCTCTCCACCAGCACCTCGAACGGTTCGGGGGCGGCCTCGTCGACGGCGGCCATCTCCACGGGGGTGAGGACCGGGATCATCGGGGAGCGCCCGTCCGGCGCCTCACAACGCCACGACCGTCGCCTGGGCCAGGGTGGAGGTGTGGCTCATGGTCACGAGCCAACGCTGCACCCCGGCCGCACCGGCGACCTCGGCGGCCACACCGTGGAGCACCAGCCCGGGCGGACCCAGGCCATCGCGCACCACCTCGATGTCGTACATGGGCATGCCGCCGAGGCCGAGGCCGAGCGCCTTGAGAGCCGCCTCCTTGGCGGCGAATCGCACCGCGTAGCGCGAGGCCGGATCCACGTGGGAATCGGCGTAGGCCCGTTCGCCGGGGCGAAACAGCCGGTCCCTCAATGACGGCGTCCGCGACAGCGACCGACGAAACCGGTCGATGTCGACCAGGTCAACCCCGATCCCTATCACCTCGCGTATACCGCCATGAGCCAGTCAGCCCCGCAACCTGTCGGCGATGGTCTGCACCGGTTCGGTCAGCAGGTCCACGATTCTCTGGGCCGCCAGGAGGTCGTCGCGCAGGTCCGGCTCCGTCTCGCAAACTGCGTCGCGCACCGCCCGGTAGCGGTTGTCATACCCCTGCAGGACGCCACGCACCACGTCGGGCGAAAGCCTGTCGCGCAGCACCACGTGCAGCAGGGTGATGCCCACAGCCTCACGGTCCTTGACCTCCGGAACCAGCACGATCGTCCGACCGTCCCGGGCACCGCGGGTGACCAGCACGACACGCTCCACAGCGACCCGGTGCTTGGTGCCGCGCAGTGTGGGATCCCGGTCGGTGCGCGACTCGATCCCCACCGACACGCCACCACGATCCACGATCGCCACCGTGGGAAGCTCGCCGTCCAGTCCGTCCACCCGGTACCGGGTGAAACCAACCACGTCGGCCACAGCCGGGTCGAGCGCCACCAGGACCCTCAGGGTTCGATAGCTGAGGGAGTCCCGCGGGGCACCAGATGCAAGCACCTCGCGGGCCAGGCGGGCCTCGAAGAGAGTCTCGTCGGTGCGTGAGATGCCCACGGTGACGGTCTTGGCCTGATGCTTGATGGCATCGATCGGACGGGTCAGTTCCTCGATGGCCACCGTCAGCGCTGCAGCCAGGCCGTCAAGGACAGCCGCCGGCGTGCCGACACGACCGAACTCCAACTGGTACGACTCCAGGGGCACATCGCCCAGGGCGAAGCGGAAGTGGGTCGAGAGGCGAACAGCCGTAGACGCCTCCAGGTGACCGTTCAGTCGCCCGCTGCGCAACTCGTCGGCGAAATAGCCGGCCGCTTTCCCGAGTTCCACCTGCAGTTGGTCCTCGCCGGGCGCTCCCGCTGCAGCGACCCCGGGCTGGGGTCGTTGCGCCTCGCTCTCGATGGCGGCACGTGCCGCCCGGAGCGGCCCGGCCTGGGCATCGATGGCCCTGGCCGCCTCGTAGCCGAACAGGTGGCCGACCATCGTGGACAGCACGAACGAAAGGCCGGGATGCACCGGGGGAACCGCAATGACATCCAGGGCGTCGGCGAACCGGGAGGACCCGGCATCGGCAATGACCACCGGCGCTGCCCTGTGCGCACGGTAGATGGCCACCTCCTTGGCGATGTCGTCAGCCGTGGATCCCACGAGGCCGGTGGCGCACACCAGGATCATCGGCTCAGCCGACAGGTCGATGTGCTTCTTGTCCTCGGTGGCATCCGCCGGTATCGACTTGTAGCAGAGCTCCGAGAGCTTGATCCTGATCTCCCGGGCGGCAACGAGGTTCGGGCCGCTCCCCACGACGGCCCAGTACCTTCGCGACGGGGCGTGCCTGTCGGCGATCTCGGCGATCCTGTCGCGCATGGCCAGCACCTCGACCATGGCGTCCGGCAGCTCCACCAGACCCGCCAGTAGCCCGGGCCGATCCGGAGATCCCGGCAGCCCGGCTGCGTCGGCCACCGCCACGGCCAGAAGCATCCCGGCCACCACCTGACCGTAGAAGGCCTTGGTGGAGGCGACGCTCATCTCCACGTCGCGCCCGTCGGACGTGTAGAGGACGCCATCGGAACGATCCACCAGGTCACTGTTGCGACGGTTCACGATCGCAACCACACGGGCCCCACGGGACCGCACCAGGTCGACGGTCCGGTTCGTGTCCGTTGTCGTCCCCGACTGGCTGATCGCCACGACCAGCACGTCGGACATGTCAGCCGTGAGCCCGAACCCTGACAGCTCGGTGGCCGGCATGGCCTCCACCACCATGGGCGAACCGACCAGCTCGGCTCTCAGCGACCCGGCAACAGCGATGGCTGCCACCGCCGCCGTGCCCTGACCGATGACCAGCAGCCTGCGTACCGCCCCCGATGAGAGGTCGTCGCGCAGCCCGCCACCGAGGGCCGCCTCCCCCAACCGGACCTCGAACCCACCATCGGCATCACCCGAGAGGCGGCCCCGGAGGGTCGATCGGACCGACGCCGGCGACTCCCCGATCTCCTTCAGCAGGAAATGGGGGTGGTCACCCCTGTCTATGTCACGTGTCGTGATCTCGGCCCGGACCAGGTCACCAGCGCCCACGGTCAGGTCGCGGCCGTCATACGAGTAGCGGCGGATCCCCTCGACCGTCCCCGCCAAGGCGGCGTCCAACTCCACGATCTGTCCCCTGCTGGCTCCCGGATCATCCGGATCGGCAGGCGTCTCGCCGTCCATCCTCAGGTACTCGTCGGTCATCTCCACGACCCCGTACGGCTCGCTGGCCACCACGAAGGCATCCTCGGCCAGACCCACGTAGAGACCCTGACCGCTGCCGCGCAGTGCCAGCAGCAGACGATCAGGTGCGTCGCCGACCATCGCCCCGATCGCCAACGAACCCTCGAAGGCGCTCACGGTCCGCCGGAAGGCCTCACGGTGGTCGTGGCCGGCCGCCAGATGGGTGGCACACAACGCCGGCACCACCTTGGCGTCGGTCGTGATCTCCGGCGCCACGCTGAGGCCATCAGAGACGACCAGGTCGGCGTGGTTGTCCACGTCGCCGTTCTGGACAGCCATGACCACGGGGGTCTGACGACCATCAGCACGCGTGGAGTCCAACGGATGGGCGTTCGGCTCGCAGACGAGACCCACGCTGGCCCAACGGGTGTGGCCCAGGAGGGACCCCTCCACGTCGGGTGCCGCCAGCGCCCGGGCCAGCAATCCATCTGTCGAGAGGGCCGCACGCATGGCCGCCGTGTTGTCACCCAGCTCCCCGATCTCGGCCGCCACCTTGACCACGAACGCCAGGGCCCCACCTTCAAGGAGACGGACGCTGCCGCTGCGGTGCAACTGGTCCCCGAGACGGGCAACGACCATCGGGTCGGTCGGATGGATGCCGTGGTTCCAGACCGTGACCTGCAGGCCAGCCGAATCCCGACCCCTCACCTCCAGCCGGTCGATCGCGGAAAGCGCCTGCTGGGTGGAGAGCAGGACCGCCAGTCCCGCATCGCTGGGAGACGGAGAAGTACTGCGCAGGGTCGACACCCCGTCGTGGCTGCCGAGGCGGTCACGGGTCACGGCCCACACGGCATCGCGGACACGAACGAGGGCGGCGTTGTCCTCCTCCATCTGGTCCGATCCCCCGAGGGCGCCAGCCACCGTGTCAAGCAGTCCCGGGACCGGAGCCAGAACGGCCCTGATCCGAACAGCCAGGGCAGGGTCGGCGTCCAGGGCCATAAGCCCGGGAACCCCGCCGAGCAGGTGGTCCACCCCCTTCAGGACGTCGGCCACCCGGGCCAGCGCCAGGGGGTCACCGTGGCCCAGAAGGGCCACAGCGTCGGCAAGGGGAACCAGCACCTCATCGTTTTCGGGAACAGCCCGGTCAGAGGGACGACGGAGGACCGCGATGATGCCGCACATGTCGTGGTCGCTGCCCTTTCATTTCCGCCACGTCGATCCGATGACCGACCTGACAACTCTAGGAATTCTAGGTGCTCAGGTCCGGTCAGCCCGCTCCACGGCCTCCACAAGGCGATTGGCCACCGCCGACGCCCTCTCCATGTCGAAGGCCTCCACCATCACCCGGACCACCGGCTCCGTACCTGACGCACGCACAAGCACCCGTCCGGCGTCACCCAACTCTGAAGCAGCCCTCGCCACGTCGGCGGCAACGAGCCCCACCACGGCATCGCCGTCGCGTACCACCGGTACGGAATGGAGGACCTGTGGCGCCCTCACCACCAGCTCCGCCACCCGGTCACCAAGGGGACAGCCGGCACGAACCGCTGCATCCAGAGCCTGTATGCCCGTCAGTAGGCCGTCGCCCGTGGTCGCAAGGTCACGGAAGATCATGTGTCCTGACTGCTCACCGCCCAGCGTCAGGCCGTTGGCCTCGAGGGCCTCGAGCACGTAGCGGTCGCCAACCGCCGTCTCCCTCACGGCGATGCCGTGGTCGGTCAGCGCCCGCCGCAACCCCAGGTTCGCCATGACCGTCACCACCACCGTCGAACCCGGCAGGACGCCACGCTGGTGACGGTCCACCCCGACGACGGCCAGCAGGTCATCGCCGTCGATCAGCCTCCCGTCATGGCCGACAGCGAGCACCCGGTCACCATCGCCGTCGAAGGCCAGGCCGACATCGGCACCCGTAGCGGTCACGGTGGCCTGGAGGCCGGCCATATGGGTCGACCCGCAACCGTCGTTGATGTTGCGGCCGTCAGGTTCGGAGTGGATGACCGTCACGTCGGCACCGAGTCGCTCCAGCGCCGGGCCCGCGAGTGCGGAGGTGGCGCCATTGGCGCAGTCCACGACCACGGACAACCCCGCCAGGGCCGCCGGTCGGACCGACCCCACCACAGCGTCCACCCATCGTCGGGCCGCATCAGTCGAAGCGTCGTCGGACCAGCCGTCGAACTCCGGGGAACCCTCGAGCAGGGGCTGCGCATCCCAGGCCTCCTGGACCGCTGCCTGGGTGGCGTCGTCGAGCTTCAACCCGCCCGCCGAGAAGAGCTTCACCCCGTTGTCCCACCACGGGTTGTGCGAAGCGGTGACCATGGCGGCGGCGGCGCCCTCCAGCGCTGCGGCGTGGGCCACCGCGGGGGTGGGGACCACACCCATCTGGACCACCTCGAGGCCGCCGGCGCTGAGCCCGAGGGCCAGTGCACGCGATAGGCCCGGACCTGACTCCCTGGTGTCGCGTCCGAGAAACACCCGGTTCGAGCCGAGCAGGTCAGCCGCAGCGAGCCCCAGGGCGCGCACGACCGGATCCACGATCCTGGTTCCGGCCCGACCGCGGATGCCGTCGGTGCCGAATCGGAGGCCCTCTGGGGGGACCTCGGGTTCTGCCATGCTGGAGAGCGTAGGAGCCGGACCGTGGGTCCGACCTCCGCTTAACGCTTGGAGTACTGCGGCGCCTTGCGTGCCTTGTGGAGCCCGTACTTCTTGGACTCCTTCTTGCGATCATCACGCGTCAGGAGACCAGCCAGCTTCAGTGCCGGACGGCGCTCCGGCTCGAGAGCCTCGAGCCCCCGGGAGATGCCGAGCCGTAGGGCACCGGCCTGACCGCTGATTCCTCCGCCGTGGAGGGTGGCGTCGACGTCGTAGGTGCCTTCGGTGTCGGTGACACGAAGCGGCTCCATGAACACCAGCCGATGGCTCTCCGACGGGAAGTAGTCCTCGGCCGTACGGCCGTTCACCGTGACGGTTCCGGTGCCTTCACGAAGACGCACACGGGCGACCGAACGCTTGCGGCGACCGGTGGACTGGACGAGGGGGCTTGACATTCGAGACTCCTGGTTCAGGCCCTCAGGGCCCGGGCGTTGTCGAGGGTGAGAGGCTGGGGCTGCTGGGCGGAATGCGGGTGGTCCGCTCCGCGGTACACCTTCAGCTTGGTGATCTGCTGGCGACCCAGACGGTTCTTGGGGAGCATTCCCCTGATGGTCCGACGGACGGCCTCTTCAGGCTTCGAAACCAGGACCTCGCCGTAGATGCGGGTACGCAGACCACCCGGGTATCCGGAGTGGTCGTAGACGTGCTTGTCGGTCAGCTTGGCGCCGGTGAGGACGACCTTGTCGGCGTTGATGATCACCACGTGATCGCCGGTGTCCATATGGGGGGTGAAGGTCGGCTTGTGCTTGCCGCGCAGGATCGCCGCCACCTCGGACGCCATGCGACCGAGAATGAGGCCCTCAGCATCGACGACGTGCCATGCACGCTGGATCTCGCTGGCCTTCGGGGTGTACGTGGACACTGAAACCACCTGTTTCGTGGAGAGAACACTGGATGCGGACCACGGTGGCCGGGTTGACCACCGGGGATCGGCGCTGGAATAAGGCGCGATCGAACCGGCGACCAAGGCTAGGGCCGACCATCCCGACCGGCAACCCGCCAACACCCGGAGGGACACCGGTCACTGCTGGCCACCGCATCCCACCATCGGGGACCTCAGCCGCCAGCGACGGTCTCGTCGAACGGGGGCGCCAGAGCATCCGGCGGATAGGCCACGGACCAGAACGTGAGACCACACGGCGGGGCTGGCTCCCCTGACGCCCGACGGTCCCGGGCAGACAGGATCGTCGGGATGGAGTCGACCGCCAGACGGCCGTTGCCCACGTCCACGAGCGTCCCCACCATCGTCCTGACCATCTGGTGGCAGAACGCCGATGCTGAGACCTCGAACTCCAGAAGGCCGATCCCCGAGAGCCCCGGGTCGAGCCACCGCCACGATGCGAGGGTGATGCGACGCATCAGGGTGGGCGTCGTGCCGTCCGGTCGGACTGTCGGGAGGCGGCAGAACGAGGTGAAGTCGTGTAGGCCCACCAGATGCGCTGCAGCGGCATCCATGGCGTCCACGTCGAGTGGTCCCGGGACGTGCCACGAAAGTGAAGAGGTGAACGGGTCGGCATCCCGACGGTTCAGGACGCGGTACCTGTAGGTGCGTCCAATGGCACTGAAGCGGGCATCGAAGCCGTCCTGGGCACGCTCCAGCGAGGCGAGCACCACCGACGGGCGGCACTGCCTGTTCACCGATAGCCGGACCCGATCCAGATCGGCCCCGTCAGGTGCATCGAAGCTGATGACCTGGCCCACAGCGTGGACCCCACGGTCGGTACGACCCGCACAGGTAACCGAAACCGGAACCTTCAGGGCACGCGTAAGCGCAGCGTCGAGACTCCCGGCCACTGTGGTGACGCCGGAGTTGGCGGCGAAACCGTGAAACGGGGCTCCGTCGTAGGAGACGATTCCCCGGACCCGCATTACGGGTGGGCTCAGACCAGCTCGATGCGCGCCATCGGCGCGTTGTCGCCGGTACGGGGGCCCAGCTTCAGGATCCTGATGTAGCCACCGTGACGGTCGATGTAGCGGGGACCGATCTCGTCGAACAACTTGGCGGCGACCTCACGGTCCCGGATGAACGAGACGACCTGGCGGTGGTTGTGAAGCCCGCCCTTCCTGGCCTTCGTGATCATCTTCTCGGCAATGGGGCGCAGCGCCTTGGCCTTCGCCTCCGTGGTGGTGATCCCCTCGGCGAGGATGAGCGATGAGACCAGATTGGCCATCATCGACTTCTGATGGGCGGAGCTGCCACCGAAGCGACGGCCCCTCTTCGGAGTTGCAGGCATGGCGTCAGTCCCGGATCCTGAGGGCGAGACCGCGCTCGTCGAGCTTCTCGATTACCTCATCAAGCGACTTCTGGCCGAAGTTGGTGACGGCCAGCAGGTCGTCCTCCGTCTTCTCGAGCAACTGGCCAATGGTGTCCACCTGCGCACGCTTGAGGCAGTTGCGGGGACGCTCGGAAAGATCCAGGTCCTCGATCGGCATGTCAAGGTCCGGTGAGCTTCCGCCCACCTCCTCGGGCTCGCCCAACTCCAGGCCACGGGCGTCGTCGCTCATGTCCTCGACCAGCTGGATCAGCGCACGAAGGGTGGCGCCGGCCGAAGCCAGGGCATCGCGGGGTGTGAGGGATCCATCGGTGGTGATGTCCAGAAGCAGACGGTCCATGTCCTGTGCCTGACCGACGGAGACAGGCTCCACGTCGATCGACACGCGGCGCACGGGAGAGAAGAGGGCATCCACCGGGATGACGCCGATGGCGCCCTCTCCGGCGGGCCGGTCGGACCCGAGATATCCACGGCCGATCTCTACAGTCAGCTCGAGGGCCAGACGACCCTTGGAGGTCACCGTGGCCAGGTGCAGACCGGGGTTCAGGACCTCGACCTGCTCGTTGGACTCCAGGACCGCTGCAGTCACATCGGCGGTGCCACGCACGTCGACCCTGAGGGTCACGGGCTCGTCGCTGTGGCTACGCAGCTCCACGTCCTTCAGGTTCAGGACGATGTCGGTCACGTCCTCCACGACACCGTCGATGGTGGAGAACTCGTGCAGGGCATCGTCGAACTTGATCTGCGTGATCGCTGCGCCCGGAATAGACGAGAGCAGGGTCCGCCGGAGCGAGTTGCCGAGTGTGTGCCCGAAGCCCGGCTCGAGTGGGCCTACCGAGAACTGCTGACGATTGCCATCAGCGTCACGGACTGCTTCGATGGTCGGTCGCTGAATTACCAGCATGGTGTGTCCTTCTTGGGTGTTTTGAGACTTGCGGGTACGGGTTACGGCGCCTGGCCGGGGACTACTTGGAGTAAAGCTCGACTATGAGCTGTTCACGGACCGGAATGTCGATCTGGTCGCGTACGGGCAACTCGCGGACGGTCACCTCGTGGCCGTTGTCGCCCATCTCCAGCCATGCCGGCGACTGGCGATCCAGCACATCAATGTTCCACTGGACGACGACCATCTTGCGGGCCTTGGCACGCAATGACACGACTTCGCCCTTGGCGCAGCGGTAGCTGGGAATGTCCACCCGGCTGCCGTCTACATCCACATGACCGTGGTTGACGAGCTGACGGGCCTGGGCCCGGGTGGCTGCCATGCCGGCCCGGTAGACCACGTTGTCGAGGCGAAGTTCCAGGAACTTGAGCATGTTCTCGCCGGTCACGCCCTGGCGACGGTTCGCCTCCGCGTAGATGCGACGGAACTGCCTCTCGGTGAGACCGTATGAGAAACGGGCCTTCTGCTTCTCCTGGAGCTGCAGCAGGTACTCGGACGGGTTGCCCCGACGGCGGGTACGACCATGTTCCCCCGGGGGATAGGGACGCTTGTCCAGCGCCACCATCTCGCCCTTGGTGCCATAGATGTTGATGCCGAGGCGCCGGGAGACCCGGGCCTTGGGGCCGGTGTAACGAGACATGTCAGACCCTTCGTTGCTTGGGCGGCCGGCAGCCGTTGTGCGGAGTGGGCGTGACGTCCTTGATGCCGGTCACCTCAATGCCCGTGCCCTGGATGCTCCGGATGGCGGTCTCCCGACCGGAACCCGGACCTCGCACCACAACGTCCACCTTGCGGATGCCGTGCTCCATGGCCTTGCGGGCGCACTCCTCGGCAGCCAGCTGGGCGGCGAAGGGTGTCGACTTGCGGGAACCCTTGAAGCCGACGTTGCCGGCAGATGCCCAGGCCAGGGTGTTCCCACCCTGGTCGGTGATGGTGATGATGGTGTTGTTGAAGGAACTCTTGATGTGCGCCACGCCATGCGGGACGTTCTTACGTTCCTTCTTGCGGGGGCGTCGGCCCCCAGTGGACGGCTTAGCCATTACTTGGTGACCTGCTTCTTGTTGGCGACCGTCTTACGCGGTCCCTTGCGGGTGCGGGCGTTCGTGTGGGTGCGCTGGCCGCGTACCGGAAGACCACGGCGGTGCCGAAGACCCTGGTAGCAGCCGATGTCCATCTTCCGCTTGATGTTCTGGGAGACCTCACGACGGAGGTCTCCCTCGACCTTGAACTGCTGGTCGATGAAGGAGCGGATGGATGTGACCTCGTCGTCGGTGAGGTCACGCACCCGGGTGGCGGGATCCACACCGGTGGCCTCACAGACGTTCGCCGCGGATGTGCGGCCGACGCCATGGATATAGGTCAACGAGATGAGTACCCGCTTCTCGCGGGGGACGTCGACTCCTGAGATACGTGCCATTGGTGAGTTCCTCTAGCCCTGACGCTGCTTGTGACGGGGGTTCGTGCAGATGACCTGCACGCGACCGTGACGCCGGATGACCCGGCACTTCTCACAGATTCGCTTGACACTTGTTCGGACCTTCATATTGTTCTTTCTGGTGTTCCAGCCACTCGTAGCGGACTACTTGTAGCGGTAGGTGATCCGACCCCGCTTGAGGTCGTACGGGGTGAGCTCCACCTGGACGCGGTCACCCGGAAGTATCCGGATGTAGTGCATCCGCATCTTGCCGGAGATGTGGGCCAGAACGTTGTGGCCATTCTCCAGCTCGACCCGGAACATGGCGTTGGGCAGGGGTTCCAGAACCTTGCCCTCCAGCACGATCGCGTCTTCTTTGGGCTTCTGCAGTGTGATGCTCCTGATAGTCACGTGCTGGATTTCGGAGTGGATTCTCCGGGGCCCAAGGTCCACCGCCATGGGCGAAGACCCGGCACAGGCCAGTGGAGAACGCTATCGCCACGCCCCGTGTGGTCCAACACGCGAGGACCGGAGTGGACCAGAGAACCGCAGGTCACGACGCGTCCAAAGGGCTCAGCCGGGCATCGATTGCGGCAGAGAGGCGACCGAACACCACGTCCTCGTCGCCCATACCGTCGACCACGTCAAGCAGCCCGTGATCAGCGAACCATGCCAGCAGGGGCGCAGTCTCGGACTCGTACAGGTCGAGTCGACGCCTGATCGCCTCTTCAGTGTCATCAGCGCGGCCCCGGGCCATCATGCGGGCTGTGACCTCGTCGACGGGAACGTCCAGGTTCACCGCACCATCCAGGGTCTTGCCGGCCTCGGACAGGAAGCCCTCCATGGCCGCTGCCTGGTCGGGTGTACGGGGATAGCCATCCAGGAGGAATCCGTGCTCGACCACGTCGGACTGGGCCAGTCGCTCCGCCACGATCCCGTTGATCAGGTCGTCACCCACGAGGTCACCGGCATCCATCAGGGCTCCGGCCTCGCGACCCAACCCGGTACCGGCGGCCACCGCTGTACGCAGCATGTCGCCTGTGGAGACGTGGATCGGGCTGTAGGCCTCGACCAGGCGGGCCGCCTGGGTTCCCTTACCTGATCCCTGACGGCCGAGGATGACCAGATGCACCGCTGCCATGACTACTTGAGGAAGCCCTCGTAGTTGCGCATCGTCAACTGGGAATCGACCTGCTTCATCGTCTCGAGGGAGACACCGGCGGCGATCAGGATCGAGATGCCTATGAAGCCGAACCCAGCAGCGCCACCGGAACCGACGCCGGCGCTGGTGTCCAGGAAGACGTTGACGAGGATCGATGGGATCAACGCCACACCTGCGATGAACAGGGCGCCGGGCAGCGTGATGCGCGCCAGGATCTTGGCGAGGTAGCGCTCGGTCTGGTAACCGGGGCGGATACCGGGCACGAAGCCGCCCTGCTTGCGGATGGTGTCAGCCTGCTTCACCGGATCGAAGGTGATCGCCGTGTAGAAGTACGCGAAGCCCACGATCAGGAGGCCGGTGATGGTGAAGTAGAAGATGTTGTCCGGCTGGGCGAGGTTGTTGTCGATCCAGCTGCGGAGGCCGTCCCACGGGAGGGCAGCGGCGATCAGCACCGGCAGGTAGAGCACCGATGAGGCGAAGATGATCGGGATCACGCCCGACTGGTTCACCTTCAGGGGGATGTAGGTGTTCTGGCCTCCGTACATCCGTCGCCCGACCACCCGCTTGGCGAACTGCACCGGGATGCGGCGCTGGCCCTGCTCCACGAACACGATGGCGGCCACCAGGCCGACCAGGACGGCGAGCACCAGGACCAGGGCCACGGTGCCGTTCTCCGCCTGGATCAGGGATCCCTGGGCCGGGAAGCCGCTGACGATCGAGATCATGATCAGCAGCGACATGCCGTTGCCGATCCCCTTCTGGGTGATGAGCTCGCCCATCCACATGAGGAGGGCGGTTCCGGCGGTGAGGGTCAGAACGACCACGCTCACGGTGCCGATGTGGAAATCGGGAAGCAGGTTGGCTCCTGACTGTCCCGAGATCGAGTTGCCCCGGTCATTGAAGAGGAAGGCGAAGCTCGTGGACTGGATGACGGCGATGACCACCGTCAGGTAACGGGTCCACTGGGTGATCTTGCGCTGCCCCACGGCACCCTGCTGCTGCCACTGCTCGATACGAGGTACCACCACGCCGAGCACCTGCATGATGATCGACGCCGTGATGTAGGGCATGACGCCAAGGGCGAACACGGCGAAGCTGGTGAGCGAACCACCGGAGAAGAGCTGGAGGAACGCCAGCACGCCACCCTGGTCGGCGCGATCACGCAGCAGTTGCACCTGCTCGACGTCGATTCCCGGGGCCGGCATGAACGCGCCGATCCGGTAGAGCAGGATCATGACGAGGGTGAAGAGGATCCGCTTGCGCAGATCGGCCACCCTGAACATGTTCAGCATGCTGGACAGCACGTGGGCTCCTGTCGATCGTCTGGGGTTCGGGTACCGGTCGGGTTCGGACCGGTCAGCGGTTCATCAGGGCATTGCCGGAGGCGGGCGGACGCACAGCGAACGGCAGCGGCAGCTTCTCGATGCTGCCGCCGGCAGCCGTGATGGCAGCTTCGGCCGATGCCGAGAAGGCATGCGCACGAACGGTCACCGCACGGGTCAGGGCACCACGGCCCAGGACCTTCACCAGCGACTTCTTGCCGACCAGGCCCTTGGCGTACAGGGCCTCCGGTGAAACCTCGTCCAGCCCGCATTCCTCGAGGGTGTCGAGGTTCACGGCCTGGTACTCCACGCGGAACGGGTTCTTGAAACCCTTCAGCTTCGGGATGCGCTGGAGGAGCGGCATCTGGCCGCCCTCAAAGCCGACGCGGACGGTGTTACGGGCCCGCTGGCCCTTCATGCCACGGCCAGCGGTCTTGGCGCCCTTGCCGCCGATGCCGCGCGCCACACGCTTGGCGCGCTTTTTTGACCCCGGTGCCGGCTGTAGATCATGGACCTTCATATCAATCGACCTCCTTGACCTCGACCAGGTGCGGAACCCGGGCGATCATGCCCCGGATCTCACGACGGTCGGGCAGAGTGTTGCTGCGACCAATGCGTCCCAGTCCAAGGGCGCGGAGCGTTCCGCGGGCCTTGGGCTTGGCGCCGATGCCGCTACGGACCTGTGTGACGATGAGCTGTGCCATGTCACTCACCACCCGAACCACTGGAAGCGCCGGCACCGGCCTCGGTGCGACGGTAGGCCTCGAGTAGGGCGGCAGGTACGAACTCCTCCGCATCCAGGCCACGCAGCCGGGCGATCTCGTCGGGACGCCGAAGTGCCTTCAGACCGGCGATCGTGGCCCTGGCCACGTTGATGTGGTTCGCAGAACCCTGTGACTTGCAGAGGACGTCATGCACGCCGGCTTCCTCCAGGATGGCGCGGGCGGCGCCCCCGGCGATAACCCCGGTACCGGGAGCGGCTGGTCGCAGCATCACACGACCGGCACCAGCGATCCCCATCACGGGGTGGATGACCGTCGAATCGGTCAACGGCACGCTGAACAGGTTGCGCTTGGCCTCCTCGGTCCCCTTCTGGATCGCCAGAGGGACCTCCTTGGCCTTGCCGTAGCCCAGCCCGACCCGGCCTGCGCCGTCACCAATCACCACCAGGGCGGTGAACGAGAACCTGCGACCGCCCTTGACGACCTTGGCCACGCGGTTGATGTGGATTACGCGGGACTCCCTGAGGGAGGCCTCGTCCTTGTTGTGCGGTGCCATCAGAACTCCAATCCGGCTTCACGGGCGGCGTCGGCGAGTGCCGCCACACGACCGTGGTACTTGTAGCCACCGCGGTCGAATACCACGGCGGCGATCCCTGCTTCACGGGCACGCTCGGCCACGAGACGCCCGACCTCGGTCGCTGCGGCCACACCCGTGACCCCATCGGCCACGCCAGCCTGCTCCGTGGAAACGGCGGCAACCGTCCGTCCGGTCTGGTCGTCTATGACCTGGGCCGTGATGTGACGGGCGGAACGAAATACAGCCAGACGAGGTCGAGAAGCAGTCCCCCGGACCGACTTGCGGACACGACGGTGACGACGCTGGCGCGCCCTTGAACGAACTATCTTGCTCACTTCGCAGCCTTTCCGGCCTTGCGGGCCACGTGTTCACCGAGGTAGCGCACGCCCTTGCCCTTGTAGGGCTCCGGCTTGCGGAGCGCACGGATGTCCGCTGCCACCTGGCCTACGACCTGCTTGTCGGGGCCCGACACGATGATGCGTGTGGGCTCAGGTACGTCGAAGGAGATCCCCGGAGGGGCCTCGACATAGATCGAATGGCTGAAACCAAGCTGGAATTCCAGTGAGTCCGTGCCCTTGGCGATGCAGCGATAACCGACGCCGACGATCTGGAGCTCCTTGGCGAAGCCCTCGGACACACCGAGGACCATGTTGTTCACCAGCGAACGAGTCAGGCCATGCATGGCCCGATTACGGCGCTCGTCATTGGGACGCTCGACGACGATCTCCTCGCCGTCGCGGCGCACGGTGATCTCACCACCGACCTGGAGGTCGAGCGCGCCCTTCGGTCCCTTGACCGTGACCTGACGGCCATCGATCGCGACCTCGACACCTGACGGCACCGTGATCGGTGCTCTTCCGATTCTGGACATGTGTTGTCTCCCCTACCAGACGTAGCAGAGGACCTCGCCGCCGATTCTCCGGCGGCGAGCCTCACGGTCGCTCATGAGTCCACGGCTGGTCGAGATCACGGCAACGCCGAGACCCCCCAGAACACGCGGGATCGTATTGGAAGCGCTGTATATGCGCAGGCCGGGCTTGGACACCCGCTTCACACCGCTGATGACGCGCTCCCTGTCTGCGGAGTACTTCATCTCGATGGTCAGCACATTGCCGGGGCCGGTGGCCGAGTCGGACACCGCATAGTCGCGGATGTAGCCCTCGCTCTTGAGGATGTCTGCAAGCGCCACCTTCTGCTTGGACGACGGCATTTTTACGCCGTCATGCATCGCCTGGTTGGCGTTACGGATTCTCGTCAGCATGTCGGCGACGGGATCGGTCATTGTCATCTCAGATCCTCCTCACCAGCTCGACTTCGTGAGCCCGGGGATCTCTCCCGCATGGGCCATGCTTCGAAGGCAGATACGACAGAGGTTGAAGGCGCGGTAGACCGAGCGCGGACGGCCACAACGACGGCACCGCGTGTAGGCCCGAACCTTGAACTTCGGGGTCTTCTGCTGCTTGTTGACCAGCGCTTTCTTGGCCACTACTGCCCTTCCTTCCGGAATGGGAACTTGAACGCCGTGAGCAGTGCACGCCCACTTGCGTCGTCGGATGCGGACGTCACGAGCGTGATATCCATTCCCCGGGTGCGATCGACCTTGTCATAGTCGACCTCCGGGAAGATCAGTTGTTCGGTCACGCCGAACGTGTAGTTCCCGTTTCCGTCGAACGACCGGGGGTTGAGACCCCGGAAGTCACGGATCCGGGGGATCGCCAGCGTGATCAGGCGATCCAGGAACTCGTACATGCGGTCACCGCGAAGGGTCACCTTGGCGCCAATGGCCTGGCCCTCACGAAGCTTGAAGTTCGAGATCGAGGTCCGGGCCCGGGTAACGATCGGCTTCTGGCCAGTGATGGCCTGTAGATCGCTCACCGCTCCGTCGAGAAGCTTGGCCTGCTGGGCGGCGTCGCCGACACCCATGTTGACCACGATCTTCTCGAGGCGCGGTACCTGCATCACGTTCGCCAGTCCCAGTTCCTCCTGCAGCGCACCGCGGAGCTCAGCCGTGTACAGCTCACGCAGTCGCACGCTCGCCGTAATGGTGTCAGCCATCTAGATCCACCCCCGTCCGCCTGCAGATCCGAATCTTGTCGCCGGCATCGTTGAACCGGTATCCGACACGAGTGGGTCGACCGTCCGAGGGACTCAGTACGGCGACGTTGGACACGTCCATCGGCATGGCCTTGTCGATGATGCCGCCCTGCATGGTGGCGCCCGTCGACTTCTGGTGGCGCTTGGCGATGTTCACGCCCTCAACGATCACCTTGTTGTCCGCAGGGATGGATCGGCTCACCTTTCCCTCCCTGCCGCGGTCCTTGCCCGCCAGGACACGGACCTTGTCACCCTTCCTGATCTTCATCTCAAAGCACCTCCGGGGCGAGCGAGACAATCCGCATGAACTTGTGGTCCCGAAGCTCACGCCCGACCGGGCCGAAGATTCGGGTGCCACGCGGCTGGTCCTGATCGTTTATAAGGACAGCCGCATTCTCGTCGAAGCGGATGTAGGAACCGTCGGGACGGCGGCAGGCCTTCTTGGTGCGAACGACGACGCACTTGACGACCTCGCCCTTCTTGACCGCAGCACCCGGGTTAGCGACCTTCACGGTGGCCACGAAGACGTCGCCGATCGAGGCGTAGCGTCGTTTCGAGCCACCAAGCACCTTGATGCACAGCACCTCGCGGGCGCCGGAGTTGTCTGCGATCTTGAGTCGCGTCTCCTGCTGGATCATTACTTGGCCCTCTCGAGGATCTCGAGCAGACGCCAGCGCTTCAGCTTGGACAGCGGCCGGGTCTCCTGGACCCGTACACGGTCGCCCACGTTCATCTGGTTCTCCTCGTCGTGCACGTGGAGCTTCTTCGTCCGCTGCACGGTTTTGGCGTAGCGGCGGTGCCTCACGCGGTCCACCGTCTCGACCACGGCCGTCTTGTCCTGGACGTCGGAGACCACGACACCTTCACGCACCTTGCGGCGGTTCGGGCGTTCGGTCGTCGTTTCGGTCGTATCAGCCATCAGTCGGCCACCTCCTCGCCGGCGGCCACAAGGGCCTCGGCGGCTTCGATCTCACGGGCCCGCATCTCGGTGAGCACGCGGGCTACCTCCTTCTTTATACGCCCCATCCGGGCATGGTTCTCCAACTGGCCGGTGACCAGCTGGAAACGGAGGTTGAACAGTTCTTCCTTGGCCTCTCCGAGCCGCTCACGCAGATCGGTGTCGCCGAGGTCGGCGAGGGACTTGTCTTTCGCCATGGCTAGAAGCCCTCCTCACGGACGATGAAGCGAGCCTTGATCGGCAGCTTCTGGATGGCACGGTCGAGGGCCTCACGGGCGACAACCGCGTCGTTGTAGGACAGCTCGAAGAGCACCCGGCCCGGCTTGACCACGGCAACCCACTTCTCCGGGTTGCCCTTGCCGGATCCCATGCGGGTCTCGGCGGGCTTCTCGGTGACGGGCTTGTCGGGGAAGACGTTGATCCATACCTTGCCACCACGCTTGATGTGGCGGGTCATGGCAATACGGGCGGCTTCGATCTGGCGGGCTGTTATCCAGCCCGGCTCGAGAGCCTGGATGCCGTATTCACCAAAGGTGATCTCGGTCTGGCCCTTGGAGTTGCCCTTCAACCGCCCGCGATGCTGCTTGCGGTGGCGGACCTTCTTAGGCATCAGCACGGTCAGTCACCATCCCCGCCGCGGAAGTGCGGCGTCTCATGGGTCTCACGCGTGGAGGCCTCAATGGCCTCTTCCTCAGCCAGGAGCTTCTCGAACTCGGCGTCGCCCTCCTTGACCAGCGGGGCCGGATCGGCTTCAGGCGTCGTCGTCTCGACATCGGTCGGCTGCACAGCCTCGGTCGCCTCGGCAACCTCGGTACGCCGGCGCCCGGCAGCCGACGAGACGACGGTGCGCGGCTTGGGATCCCCTGACGTCTCACCCACGGCCATGGCTGCCTCTGCCGAGACCTTGTCAGCCATCACGCTCTTGTAGGGCAGGATGTCGCCCCGGTAGATCCAGACCTTCACGCCAATTCGGCCGTAGGTGGTCCGCGACTCGCGGAAGCCGTAGTCGATATCCGCCCTGAGCGTGTGCAATGGCACACGGCCCTCGCGGTACCACTCGGTCCTGGACATCTCGGCTCCACCCAGACGACCCGAGCACTGGACACGGATGCCGAGGGCGCCAGCCTTCTGGGCGTTCTGGACCGCACGCTTCATGGCCCGCCGGAAGGCGACCCGGCCAGCCAGCTGGTCGGCCACGCCCTGGGCGATCAGCGCCGCGTCGAGCTCCGGCTCCTTGATCTCCTGGATGTTGAGCTGGACGGCGTTGTTGCCGGTGATCTTGCCCAGGCCGGCCCGGAGACGATCGGCCTCGGTGCCCTTACGACCAATGACGATTCCCGGTCGGGCCGTATGCACGTCTACACGGACCTTGTCGCGGGTGCGCTCCACCTCCACGCGGCTGATGGCAGCGTGGGGGAGTTCAGTCATGAGGTACTCGCGGACCTTCCAGTCCTGGAGCAGGTTGTCGGCGTACTCCTGCCGTGTGGCGAACCACCGTGACTTCCAGTCGGTTGTGATACCCAGGCGGAAGCCGTACGGATTGACCTTCTGGCCCATCAGTTGGCCCCTTTCTCAGCATCGTCGGCCGACTCGTCGGCCCCGTCCACGTCGGCGCCGTCCTGGGCCACCGACTCCTCAGGCACATCTGAGGCCTCGTCGGCGTCAGGCTCCACGGCCGTCTCCGTACCTTCGGCGGCCACGGCGTCCGCCGCCACCTCCTCGTGGTCATGATCATGGTCGTGCTCGGCCTCTTGCGCCGCAGCCTCTGCCGCCGCCGCTTCCTCAGCCGCAGCTTCCTCAGCCGCAGCTGCCCGGCTCCGCTCGACACGCTGGCGACGTGCGTCGGCAGCCTGTGCGTTGGATCCGACCCGCCCCTTGGCGGCATCGAGCTCACGCATGGTCTCGAGAGTGGCCTCGTCGTAGCGGGTCACGATGATCGTGATGTGGCAGGTGCGCTTGAGAATTTGAGTGGCCCGTCCACGTGCACGCGGCCGCCAACGCTTCAGCGTCGGGCCCTCGTCGGCGTAGCAGGTGGAGACGAAGAGCTCCTCGGCCGGGATCCCATCGTTGTTCTCAGCATTGGCCACGGCCGATTCCAGCAGCTTGCCGACGACGTCGGACACCGAGCGCTCCGAGAACGCAAGGATCTCGGCGGCACGGCCATAGGACTCACCGCGTACGAGGTTGAGCACCTCACGGGCCTTGGAGGCCGACACCCGGACGTACCGGGCAACGGCCCGGGTACCCGGACGTTCGTTGGTCTTGGCGGCGACCATCAGCGATTGCCACCCTTCTCCTGGCCGGCGTGGGAGCGGAAGGTACGCGTCGGGGCGAACTCTCCCAGCTTGTGGCCGACCATCGACTCGGTCACGTAGACCGGCACGTGCTTGCGACCGTCATGGACACCCATCGTGTGACCGACCATGTCGGGCACGATGGTGGACCGGCGGGACCAGGTCCTGATGACCCTCTTCTCGCCTGACGCATTCAGGGCGTCCACCTTCTTGAGAAGGTGGTCGTCCACGAACGGACCCTTCTTGAGACTTCTCGGCATCGCCGACTACCTCCGCGACCCGCGCCGGCGACGGCGACGGACGATCAACTTGTCGGACTGTTTGCCCCGCTTACGGGTACGACCCTCGGGCTTGCCCCATGGCGACACCGGATGGCGGCCACCGGACGTCTTGCCCTCGCCACCACCCAATGGGTGGTCGACCGGGTTCATTACGACTCCACGCGACTGGGGGCGAACGCCCTTCCAGCGGTTACGACCGGCCTTGCCGATGCTGATGAGCTCGTGTTCCTGGTTGCCGACCTCGCCGATCGTTGCACAGCAGTCGATGCGGATCCGCCTCATCTCCGTGCTGGGGAGGCGCAGGGTGGCGTAGTCGCCCTCCTTCGCCACCAGCTGGATGCTGGAACCGGCGCTGCGAGCCATCTTGCCGCCGCCACCAGGCTGCATCTCGACGTTGTGGACGACCGTTCCGACCGGGATGTAGCGCAATGGCAGGGCGTTGCCGGCCTTGATCTCACTGCCCTGGCCGGACTGCAACGTCTCGCCGACCTGAACGCCCTTCGGGGCGAGGATGTAGCGCTTCTCACCATCGTGGTAGTGCAGCAGCAGGATTCGACAGCTGCGGTTCGGGTCGTACTCCAGGGCGGCCACCTTTGCGGGCACGCCGTCCTTGTTGCGTCGGAAATCGATGACGCGGTACTGGCGCTTGTGGCCGCCACCGCGGTGGCGCGACGTCATGCGTCCGTAGTTGTTGCGACCGCCGGTGCTGTTCTTCTTCTCGGTCAGCGACCGTTCAGGCGTGGTCTTGGTGATGTCCGAGAAGTCGGCGACAGTCTGGAACCGGCGACCGGGACTGGTCGGCTTGCGCTTGCGTTGCGGCATGTCTCTAGACCTCGAACAACTCGATCGACTCACCCTCGACGAGGGTGACGTATGCACGCTTGATGTCCGGGCGCTTGCCGAAGGTGGGCAGGCCACGGTTCCGCTTGCGCTTTCCCTCACGGTTGAGGGTGTTCACCTTGAGGACCTTCACATCGAAGATCGACTCGACAGCGTCGCGGATCTGGGGCTTCGAAGCCGACTTGGCGACCTCGAAGGTGTAGACGTGGTTCTCCATGAGGGAGTAGGACTTCTCCGACACGACCGGCCTCACGATTACGTCACGGGCGTCCTTCACTCTTCCTCCTCCCCGCTGGGATCGGTGTCAACCACGGCCGCAGGCTCCACTGGTGCCGGTGTGGCCGCCGCCGGGGTGGAGAAGGAGGGCAGGGTCGCACGGGTGAACACGATGTAGTCGCACACCAGAACGTCGTATGCGTTCAACTCGCCGGGTGACAGGACGTGCACCTCGGGCAGGTTGGCGAAGCTCTTCCAGGTGTTCTCATCGTCACGCTCTGCCACGACGAGGGACCGGCCCTGTACGCCGAGGGTGGCCAGCGCCGCCAGAGCGACCTTCGTCCTGGGCACGTCGAAGTTCCAGTCGTCAACCACGACGACCCGGCCCTCGGCGGCACGATCACTCAGGGCCGAACGTAGGGCCAGACGGATCATCTTCCTGGGGGTCTTCTGGGCGTAGCTACGGGGCTTGGGGCCCAGCGCAACGCCACCACCGCGCCACTGTGGCGAACGGATGGAACCCTGACGGGCTCGACCGGTGCCCTTCTGGGCCCATGGCTTGGCACCGCCACCACGGGACTCGGCCCGGGTTCGCGTGCTCTGCGTACCGGACCGTCGGGCCGCCAACTGGGCGGTGACCACCTGGTGCATGACGGCGACGTTCGGCTGGATGCCGAACGTGTTCTCGTCCAACTCGACGGAGCCTGCCGCCGCTCCCGTGGGGCTGAGTACGTCGATCTTCGCCATCAGTGGGCTCCCTTGACGGCATTGCGGATGAGGACGGTCGCACCTCGGGGGCCGGGCACCGAACCACGTACGAGGAGGAGGTCACGCTCGACGTCGGCCTGCACGATCTCGAGGTTCAGCGTCGTGGTCTTCTGGTTACCCATACGACCCGGCATGCGCTTGCCCTTGAAGACCCTCGAAGGAGTGGCGCACTGGCCAATGGCTCCGGGCTTGCGGTGGACCTTGTGGGCGCCGTGCGAGGCGCGCTGGCCCTTGAACCCATGACGCTTCATGACGCCGGCGAAACCCTTGCCCTTGCTGACGGCGGTGACGTCGACGTGGCCCACCTCGGCCAGCGACTCCACGGTGATCTTCTGGCCGACCTCGTAGCCGTCCACATCGTCAAGGCGCAGCTCGACGAGCCGATCCCCTGCATCCACGCCACCGGCGGCGAAGTGGCCGGCCTCGGGGCGGTTCAACTTTGCCGCATCCCTGTTGCCGAAGGTCACCTGAAGGGCCGTGTAGCCGTCTCGTTCGGTGGTCTTGATCTGGACGACACGGTTGGGCGTGACACGCAGCACGGTGACAGGCAGGACCCGGTTGTCCTCGTCCCAAACCTGTGTCATGCCGACCTTTACGCCGACAACTGCCTTGTTGGCCATGATGGCTCCTGCGACTGGCACCGGGGAACTCCCCCGGCGGCTGGCCCGTTGGTGGGCCGCTCACGCGAACGCTCCGCACAGGCATGGCCCGGCGGAGCGGTGATTCGATTGTGCCGTTCGGTTCGCCGTTTCCCAGGGGACACGGCGCCTCAACGGACGTCAGTTTTGCGACACCGGACCCTCCGGAGCGCGGAGCACAACGATACGGCCTTCAGGGGTCAGCCACAACCGGCGTCATACATGCCGGGCCTGCCTACGCGCTCCACGCTGCATCCCCATCGCCTCCAGGACCGGCCGGTAGCGTAGATCAGGTCGTGGGAACGCAGCAGTTCCCACGGCTACGACCCATGACCAAGGCCTCCGAGACGACCGCCCTCCCCCCCTGGGTCAGGCGAGCAATCCTCAGCCTGCTCATCGGAATCGCCAGCCTCTGGTACCTGCGTGGCGTCGTCTCAGCGCTTCGACCACTGCTCATGGTCCTCCTCGTGTCCCTGTTCCTCTCATTCGCCCTTGAACCGGCCGTGAACAGGCTGCAACGGCACGGAATGCGCAGGGGCCCCGGCACCTTCCTCGTGCTGGCCGTCATGGTCGCCGCCATCGGCGGTTTCGGAGTCCAGGTGGGGAGCCTCCTGGCCGAACAGGTGACGGATTTCAGCGAGAACGTGCCCACCTATCTGGAGGAGATCGACGGCTGGTTGGATGACTCGTTCGGGATCGAACACGCCACCGCCGACCTCAGGTCCGAATACGACTCCGGCGCTCTGGCCAAGCGCCTCGGAGAGGTGGCCGACGACCTGGCGAGGTTCGGCACCACCGTCGCCAACGTCATGTTCAACCTGTTCACCGTCGGCCTGTTCACCTTCTACCTCGTGGCCGAGGGTCCCAAGTTGCGCCGGATCATCTGTTCCTTCCTGGCCGAACGACACCAACGCCACGTACTCGAGGTCTGGGATCTGGCCATAGAGAAGACCGGTGGTTACATCCTCTCCCGGAGCCTCCTCGCACTGGCCTCCTCGTTGGTCCACTGGGCGGCGTTCGAGGCCATAGGCCTCCCCTCATCGCTTGCCCTCGCCCTGTGGGTCGGCGTCATGTCCCAGTTCGTGCCCGTGGTCGGCACCTACATCGCCGGTGCCCTCCCTCTCGTCATCGCACTGCTGGGCGACCCGGTGGACGCCCTCTGGGTGATGGCCACCGTGGCCGCCTACCAGCAGGTGGAGAACTACGTGCTGGCGCCGAGGATCACCGCCCACACGATGCAGCTCCACGTGGCGGTCGCATTCGGAGCGGTCATTGCCGGCTCAGCCGTTCTGGGGGTCGTCGGAGCCCTGCTGGCCCTTCCAGCCGCTGCGACCATCCAGTCGGTGATCGCTGCCGAGGCCGAGCGCCACGAGGTGGCCGAGCATCTGATCGCCGAGAGCAGCCTCCGCCGGCGCCAGGGCGAACGACCCCCGTCCGACTGATCCACCGTGGGATCAACGGCCCCGTAACGAACGGGAGCGCCCCCGAGGGGGCGCTCCGTGGTTCATGTCGACCTGTGGTCGACCTGTGGAAACTCAGACCTGCTGGATCTTGATCTCGATGTCGACACCAGCCGGGAGATCAAGGCGCTGGAGCGAGTCCACCGTCTTGGGCGAAGGATTCAGGATGTCGATCAGGCGCTTGTGGATGCGCATCTCGAAGTGCTCCCGGGAATCCTTGTCCTTGAAAGGGCCGCGGATGACCGTGTAGCGGTGCTTGTCGGTCGGTAGCGGTATCGGTCCCCTGAGATCAGCCTGGGTGCGACGGACCGTCTCGACGATCTTCTTCGTCGACTGGTCTATGACCTGATGGTCATAGGCCTTCAGCCGGATCCGGATCCTCTGTCCTGCAGCCATGCCCGGTCTACTACTTCAGGATCTTGGTGACAGCGCCGGCGCCGACCGTGCGGCCACCCTCACGGATGGCGAAGCGCAGGCCCTCGACCATGGCGATGGGAGCAATGAGCTCGACCGTCATCGTCGTATTGTCGCCGGGCATGCACATCTCGGTGCCAGCGGGCAGCTCGATGTTGCCGGTCACGTCAGTGGTACGGAAGTAGAACTGCGGGCGGTAGTTGGAGAAGAACGGCTTGTGCCGGCCTCCCTCAGCCTTGTTCAACACGTACACCTCAGCTTCGAACTGGGTGTGCGGGGTGATCGAACCGGGCTTGGCGAGCACCTGGCCACGCTGGACCTGCTCCTTGTCGATGCCACGCAGGAGGGCGCCGATGTTGTCTCCGGCCCTACCTTCGTCGAGGAGCTTGCGGAACATCTCAACACCGGTGCAGACCGTGGTCTGGGTGTCCTTGAGGCCGATGATCTCGATGTTGTCGCCCGTGTTCACGATGCCCTGCTCCACACGGCCCGTCACCACGGTGCCACGACCGGTGATGGAGAAGACGTCCTCGATTGGCATCAGGAACGGCTTGTCCACGTCACGCTCAGGCTGCGGGATGTACTCATCCACCTGGTTCATGAGCTCGACGATCTGGTCGGCGGCATCCGTGTCGCCCTCGAGCGCCTTGAGCGCCGAGACCCTCACGATCGGGGTGTCGTCGCCGGGGAACTCGTACTCGTCCAGAAGTTCCCGGACCTCCATCTCGACCAGTTCGAGGAGCTCCTCGTCGTCGACCATGTCGCACTTGTTGAGGGCGACGAGGATCTTCGGCACGCCGACCTGGCGGGCCAGCAGGACGTGCTCACGGGTCTGGGGCATCGGACCGTCTGCGGCCGACACCACCAGGATCGCACCGTCCACCTGAGCGGCGCCGGTGATCATGTTCTTGATGTAGTCAGCATGGCCCGGCATGTCGACGTGGGCGTAGTGCCGGTTCGGGGTCTCGTACTCGACGTGGCTCACGTTGATCGTGATGCCGCGCTCCCGCTCTTCGGGGGCCTTGTCGATGTTGTCGAACGCTGTGAACGAGGTCGAGGTGGGATCACGGTCCGAGAGGACCTTGGTGATCGCCGCGGTGAGAGTGGTCTTCCCGTGGTCGATGTGTCCCATTGTCCCCACGTTCACGTGGGGCTTGTTCCGCTCGAAGTGGGCCTTAGCCATTGCGCTGCTTCCTTGGGTTATTTTCGGGGATTCCCGGACGGGCTACCGGAGGTCACTCGCCATGGATACGGCGGGTGATCTCCTCCTGCACCGACCCGGGGGTCTGCTGGTACGAGTCAAACTGCATGGTGTAGGTCGCGCGACCCTGAGTCCGCGACCGAAGGTCGGTAGCGTACCCGAACATCTCGGACAGTGGCACCAGTGAGTTGATGACCTGGTTGGCTCCACGGGCCTCCATCTGGCCGACCCGGCCACGACGGGAGTTGAGGTCACCGACCACGTCGCCCATGTAGTTCTCAGGCGTGACGACCTCCACGGACATTACGGGCTCGAGCAGGACCGGCTTCGCCATCCGCATGGCCTCGCGGAACCAGGCCTGGGCGGCGATCTTGAACGCCATCTCCGAAGAGTCGACGTCATGGGACTTGCCGTCGTTGAGGCTCACCTTCAGGCCCAGGACCTGGAAGCCTGCCACCGGACCGTTGGACGTGGCCAACTGGATGCCGGCATCGACCGAGGGGATGTACTCCTTGGGAATGCGACCACCGCGGACGTTGTCCTCGAACAGGTAGGTGGACCCATCCTCGGTGAACGGCTCGAGGCTGGCCACGATCTCGGCGAACTGACCCGAACCACCGGTCTGCTTCTTGTGGGTGTAACGGTGGTCCATGACCGCCCTGGTGATCGTCTCGCGGTAGGCAACCTGCGGACGGCCGACATTCGCATCCACCCGGAACTCCCGGAGCATGCGGTCGACCAGGACCTCCAGGTGGAGTTCCCCCATGCCGCCGATGATGGTCTGGCCCGTCTCCTCGTCGCTACGGACGGTGAAAGTCGGGTCCTCCTCGGCCAGGGCACTGAGGGCGTTGCCCATCTTGTCCTGGTCGGCCTTCGAGCGGGGCTCCACGGCAACGTGGATGACCGGATCCGGGAACTCCAACTGCTCGAGCACGATCGGGTGGCCGGGCGCACAGAGGGTGTCGCCGGTCCGGGTGTTCTTCAGCCCGATGCCGGCCACGATGTCGCCGGTACGTACCTCGTCGCGGTCCTCGCGGTCGTTGGCGTGCATCTCGAGGATGCGGCCGATGCGCTCCTTGTTGCCGGTGCGTGTGTTCAGGACGGCGGAACCCTTCTCGAGCAGGCCGCTGTAAGCCCGGAAGTAGATGAGCTTGCCCACGTGGGGGTCGGTCATGATCTTGAAAGCCAGGGCGGAGAAGGGCGCATCATCGTCGGGGTCACGCTGGACCGCATCACCCGAACGAGGGTGGACGCCCTCGACCGGGGGTAGGTCTACCGGCGACGGCAGGTAGTCCACAACGGCGTCGAGGAGCGTCTGAACGCCCTTGTTCTTGAAGGCCGACCCGGTCAGGATCGGCACGCAGTGACCGGCGAGCGTGCCGGCACGAACTGCCGAACGCACATCGGCGGCGGTGATCTCCTCATCGCCTACGAACTTCTCGAGGATGTTCTCATCGAACTCGGAGAGCACGTCGATCAGCCCGGCCCGGAACTCCTGAGCCTTCTCAACCAGGTCGTCCGGAATGTCCACGACGTCCCAGGTGGCGCCCAGGTCCTCACCCTGCCAGACAAGGGCGTTCATCTCGACCAGGTCAACAATGCCGACGAACTCGGACTCGGCACCGATGGGGAGCTGGACCACAGCCGTATTGCAGCCGAGCCGGTCCTGGATGGTGTCCAGCACGTAGTAGAAGTCCGCGCCGGTGCGGTCCATCTTGTTGATGAAGCACATGCGGGGCACCTGGTACTTGTCGGCCTGGCGCCACACGGTCTCCGTCTGGGGCTCGACCCCGGCCACGCCATCGAACACTGCAACTGCACCGTCCAGCACCCGCAACGAACGCTCCACCTCGACCGTGAAGTCCACGTGACCCGGCGTGTCGATGATGTTGATGCGGTGGTCGCGCCAGAAACAACTGGTGGCGGCGGAGGTGATGGTGATGCCCCGCTCCTGCTCCTGTTCCATCCAGTCCATGGTGGCTGCGCCGTCATGGACCTCACCGATCTTGTAGTTCACACCGGTGTAGTAGAGGATCCGTTCGGTCGTCGTGGTCTTGCCCGCGTCGATATGGGCCATGATCCCGATGTTGCGGGTCTTCTGGAGTGAGTGTCGCTTCGCCATGAGATAACTCGTCGTTCACTGTTCGTTCGGAATCGGTGGGACTGGACTTCCCGGGCGGCCAGAGCCGGCTTCCGGGATCAGGTGGAGGGGAACCCCTCAGGGGCGACCTACCACCGGTAGTGGGCGAAGGCCTTGTTGGCGTCGGCCATCTTGTGCAGGTCCTCGCGGCGCTTGACCGACGACCCGATGCCGTTGGAGGCATCCATGATCTCGTTGGCAAGGCGCTCCGCCATCGTGCGTTCACGACGGTCGCGGGAGTAGTTGACCAGCCAGCGAAGGGCGAGGGTGTTGGCCCGCCGGGGGCGAACCTCGACCGGCACCTGGTAGGTGGCACCACCGACACGGCGGCTGCGGACCTCCAACTGGGGACGGACGTTCTCAATCGCCCGCTTCAGCGAGCCGACCGGCTCGCTCCCTGTCTTCTCCTCAACCGTGGAGAGCGCCGTGTAGACAATGCGTTCGGCGGTCGAGCGCTTACCGCGCTGGAGCACCTTGTTGACCAGTTGGGTGACCGCTGTCGACTGGTATACGGGGTCGGGAGTCAGCTCACGACGTATGGCGGGACCCTTGCGTGACACGGTCAGCCTTCCTTTTTCGCGCCATAACGGCTGCGGGCCTGGCGACGCTGGGTGACGCCGGAGGTGTCCAGCGTTCCACGGATCACCTTGTAGCGGACACCAGGCAGATCCTTCACACGACCGCCTCGCACCAGCACGATCGAGTGCTCCTGGAGGTTGTGGCCCTCACCCGGTATGTAGGCCGTGACCTCGACACCGCTGGTGAGGCGGACACGCGCCACCTTACGGAGAGCGGAGTTCGGCTTTTTCGGCGTAGTGGTGTACACGCGGGTGCAGACACCACGCCGCTGCGGCGCGCCCTTCAGAGCCGGTGTGGATTCCTTGCGTCGCTTGGACTTGCGGCCCTTGCGGACCAACTGCTGGATGGTGGGCACTCATCTACCTCGTGGAGAGAAATAACGGTGGTTTCGATAGGTCGACCGGAATGCGGCACCGGCCAGCAAACGAGTCTATGGGCGGGTTTCCCCAACTCACAAACATGCCCGCACGGCCGTGACGCCTCAGATGTTCGTCTAGACGGCCTCGGGTGCATCGGTATCGGGGGCCCCGATGGTGGAAGCAAGGTCGATCACGTCGGCCTCGTAGGCACCTGCGAAGGCGTCCTCGCCCTGACCCGGCTGAGTAGCCAGCCATTCGGCGAGATCCTGCTCCTCGTCAACCGACGAGTAGAAGTCCATCGGCTTGTAGTCCGGCGCGTGGGTGGCCACCCTTCGGTACTCCTCCATGCCGGTACCCGCGGGCACCAGCTTGCCGATGATGATGTTCTCCTTCAGGCCGATGAGCTGGTCGCTCCGGCACTCGATGGCCGCCTCGGTGAGCACACGGGTCGTCTCCTGGAAGGAGGCCGCCGAGAGCCACGAGTCGGTGGCCAGGGAGGCCTTGGTGATGCCCATGAGCTCGGGTCGACCCTCGGCCGGACGCCGTCCCTCTGCAACGAGGGTGCGGTTCGTCTCGGCGAACAGACGCTGATCCACCTGCTCGCCGGGGAGGAAGTCCGACTCGCCGGGATCGTTGATCTTCACGCGCCGGGTCATCTGCCTCACGATGAGCTCGATGTGCTTGTCGTGGATCGACACGCCCTGGTCCCGGTAGACCTTCTGGACCTCTTCCACGAGGTACTGCTGGGTCTCGCGGACGCCCTTGATCTCGAGGAGTTCCTTGGGGTCGCGGGGGCCTTCGACGATGGCATCGCCTGCCTTCACCTCGTCGCCGTCAGCGACCTCCAGACGGGGCATCCCGGGAATCGTGTAGACCTCCTCGGTGCCGTCGTCGGCTACCACGGCGATCTCACGGCCACGACCTTCGTCCTCACCGATCCGGACCACGCCGGAGATGCGGGTCAGGGTGGCCTTGCCCTTCGGGGTACGTGCCTCGAACAGCTCCACGACCCTCGGAAGACCACCTGCGAGGTCCTTGCCGACGACGCCGCCGGTGTGGAAGGTACGCATCGTCAACTGGGTGCCGGGCTCGCCGATGGACTGTGCGGCGATGACGCCGACGGCCTCACCCACCTCGATGTCCTTGCCGGTCGCAAGCGACATGCCGTAGCAGGCCGCAGACACGCCCCTGAGCGAGTCGTCGGTCAGCGGCGACAGGACGCGGACCCTGTCCACATCCGGATCGTCACGCATCAGCTGCATCTCGATCTCGCCGACGATCGTGCCGGCCGCCAGTACCCGTCTACCGCCCTTGGCCTCGGGGTGGACAATGCCCTTCCCCTCGGGGTCGGCAACCACCACCTCGTCGGCCAGAGTGCGGCTGAACAGGCGTGTCTCGAGGTAGAAGCGCTGGTTCTCCAGGTCCGAGCGGACACCATCGATCCAGATGCCGCGGACAGCGCCCTCGGCTTCGAACGGATCGGTCTCGTTGATGATCAACTCCTGGGACACGTCGACCAGGCGGCGGGTCAGGTAGCCGGAGTCGGCTGTACGCAGGGCGGTGTCGACCAGGCCCTTTCTGGCGCCCGGCGTGGAGATGAAGTACTCCAGCATCGTCAGGCCTTCGCGGAAGTTGGACTTGATCGGCCGCGGGATCATGTCACCACGCGGGTTGGCCACGAGGCCACGCATGCCGGCGATCTGGCGGACCTGCATCATGTTTCCGCGGGCACCGGACTTGACCATCATGTCGATCGAGTTGGACGGATCCGCCTCGAGGGCCTTGATCATGCTCTGGGTCACCTCCGAGGTGGCCGAGTTCCAGATCTCGACCTCCTTCTGGCGGCGCTCGCCGTCGGTGATGATGCCCCGGCGGAACTGGGCCTCGACCTTCTCGGCGTCCTTCTCGTGGCGCTCCAGGATCTCGACCTTGTCGGCCGGGGTCTTGACGTCATCGATGGAGACGGTGAGGCCCGACCGGGTGGCGTAATCGAAGCAGACGTCCTTGAGGTCGTCGAGGCATTCGGCTACCACCATCTTGGGGTAGTGGCGCGCCAGGTCGTCGACGATTAGGCCGAGTTCCTTCTTGCCAACCTGGCTGTTCACGAAGGTGATCGCCTTGCCGGGCAGACCTGCGACCTCGATCGGGATGATGCTCTTGCGCGGCAGGGCCGCGTTGAAGATGACCCGACCGGGTGTCGTCATGTGCCATGTGGCGGCCACGCCGTTGGCAGGCGTGGCGAGGAGCTCCGGGTATTCGTCGGACCGGAACTGGATGCGGGCGTGCAGGTGCACGACCCCGCTCTCAACCGCCCACTGGAGGTCGTGCAGGTTGCGGAATACCTTGCCCTCGCCGACCTGACCCTCGGTTTCGGTGGTCAGGTAGTAGGCGCCGATGACCATGTCCTGGGTCGGCGTCACCAGCGGTCGGCCGTGGGCCGGGCTGAGGACGTTGTTGGCCGACAGCATCAGGACCCTGGCCTCAGCCTGGGCCTCCGACGAGAGCGGCAGGTGGACGGCCATCTGGTCGCCATCGAAGTCGGCGTTGAAGGCAGCGCAGACCAGCGGGTGGATGCGGATTGCCTTGCCCTCCACCAGCACCGGCTCGAAGGCCTGGATGCCAAGTCGGTGCAGGGTCGGAGCACGGTTCAGCAGCACCGGGTGCTCGCTGACGACGTCCTCCAGAATCGTCCAGACCTGCGGCTTGCGTCGCTCGACCATGCGCTTGGCCGACTTGATGTTCTGGGCCAGGCCCTCGTCGACCAGCTTCTTCATGACGAACGGCTTGAAGAGCTCGAGTGCCATGACCTTGGGCAGGCCGCACTGATGGAACTTCAGGGATGGGCCGGCCACGATGACCGAACGACCCGAGTAGTCGACGCGCTTGCCGAGCAGGTTCTGACGGAATCGGCCCTGCTTGCCCTTCAACATGTCAGACAGTGACTTCAGCGGGCGGTTGCCCGGTCCGGTCACTGGACGACCCCGGCGACCGTTGTCGAACAGGGCGTCGACGGCCTCCTGGAGCATCCGCTTCTCGTTGTTCACGATGATGCCCGGGGCGCCGAGGTCGAGGAGGCGCTTGAGCCTGTTGTTCCGGTTGATGACACGGCGGTAGAGGTCGTTCAGGTCGGACGTGGCGAAGCGGCCACCGTCGAGCTGCACCATTGGTCGCAGCTCCGGCGGGATGACCGGGACGACGTCCAGGATCATGGCCCGCGGCTCGTTGACGCGACGGCCGTGCTCGTCACGCCGGTTGAAGGCCGCCACGATCTTGAGGCGCTTGATGGCCTTCTGCTTGCGCTGTGCGCTCAGCGGCTTCTGACCCTCCGGAGGATCGATCATCACCCGGAGCTTCACCTCTTCGTTGTCGAAGTCGATGCGGTCGATCAGCTTGGCGAGGGCGTCAGCGCCCATTCCGCCCTCGAAGTACTCGCCCCAACGGTCCTCCAACTCGCGCCAGAGCATGTCCTCCTCAATGATCTGACGGGAGAACAGGCTGGTGAACTCGTCCCAGGCCCGGTTCAGCACGTCGAGCTCCTGCTCGTACTGCTCGCGGATGAACCGGAGGTCCTTGTCGGCCGCCTTGGCCCTGGCCTTCAGATCGGCCTCCTTGGAACCCTCGGCTTCCATCTCGGCCAGCTCGGACTCGAGGTCCTCCTGGCGACGATTCAGCTCGCGGTCGCGCTCCTCCTCGATGGCGAGGCGCTCCTCGGCCAACTCGGCCTCCAACTCGGGGAGGTCCTCGTGGCGCTTGTCCTCGTCCACCCAGACGACCAGGTTGGCCGCGAAGTAGATGACCTTCTCCAACTGCTTGGCCTTCAGCTCCTCACGGGGTTCCGTGCCCATGAGCAGGTATGCCAGCCACGAGCGGGTTCCCCGTAGGTACCAGATATGGACAGCCGGTGCGGCAAGCTCAATGTGGCCCATGCGGTCGCGCCGGACCTTCGAGCGTGTGATCTCCACTCCGCAGCGCTCGCAGATGATGCCCTTGAAGCGGACCCTCTTGTACTTGCCGCAGTAGCACTCCCAGTCCTTCGTGGGACCGAAGATCTTCTCGCAGAAGAGCCCGTCCTTCTCCGGCTTGAGGGTGCGGTAGTTGATGGTCTCCGGCTTCTTCACCTCGCCGTTGGACCACGTGCGGATGCCATCCGCCGTAGCGAGACCGATGCGGATCTGATCAAATTCGTTGACGTCGAGCACTGTTACTTCCTGCGTCTAGTTCTTGCTGGCGTGCGGGTCAGTGGGCGAGGCCGGCTGCGCGGCGCTCGTCGTCTTCATCGGAACCCCGCTCCGGGCGGGACAGGTCGATGCCGAGTTCCTCGGCGGCGCGGTATACGTCCTCGTCAAAGTCGCGCATTTCGATCTGACGACCGTTCTCGGCGAGTACCTCCACGTTCAGGCAGAGGGACTGCATCTCCTTGATGAGAACCTTGAAGCTCTCCGGAATGCCGGGTTCGGGGATGTTGTGGCCATTGACGATGGCCTCGTAGACCTTCACCCGTCCGAGGACGTCGTCGGACTTGATGGTCAGGAGCTCCTGGAGGCAGTAGGCGGCTCCGTAGGCCTCCAACGCCCAGACCTCCATCTCACCAAACCTCTGACCACCGAACTGCGCCTTACCGCCCAGCGGCTGCTGGGTGATCATCGAGTACGGACCGGTGGAGCGGGCGTGGACCTTGTCGTCGATGAGGTGGGCCAGTTTCAGGATGTAGACGTACCCGACCATGATCGAGCTGTCGTAGGCCTCGCCGGTCCGACCGTTGTAGAGCGTGGTCTTGCCGTCCACCCCGACCAGCCGGTCACCATCGACCGACTCCGGACGGATGTTGGCGAGGATCTTCTGGATCGTGGGATGCCGGCCTGCCCGGTCCTCCTCGTCCCAGTGGGCGCCGTCGAAGACGGGCGTCGCCACATGGACCGACGGGCGAGTAGACGGGCGGGTCTTCTTTTCGATGCCGCGGATCGGTTCATCGCCGACGGAATCGTCGCCGATATCCCAGCCCCAACGGGCGCAGTAGCCGAGGTGGGCCTCAAGGACCTGTCCCACGTTCATCCGCGAGGGAACGCCAAGCGGGTTCAGGAGGATGTCCACCGGTGTGCCATCGGCCATGTACGGCATGTCCTCGATCGGGAGGATCTTGGAGATGACGCCCTTGTTGCCGTGGCGGCCGGCCAGCTTGTCGCCGACGCTGATCTTGCGCTTCTGAGCCACGTAGACACGGACCAACTGGTTGACGCCCGGCGGAAGCTCGTCGCCGTCCTCGCGGTTGAACACCTCGACTTCGATGACCTTGCCGGTCTCGCCGTGCGGGACCTTCAGGGAGGTGTCACGCACCTCCCGGGCCTTCTCGCCGAAGATCGCCCTCAGCAGGCGTTCCTCCGGTGTCAGCTCGGTCTCACCCTTGGGTGTGACCTTGCCGACCAGCACATCGCCGGGCAGGACCTCCGCACCAACGCGGATGATTCCAAGATCATCCAGGTCGGCCAGGATCTCGTCGGGGAGGTTCGGGATGTCCCGGGTGATCTCCTCAGGGCCGAGCTTGGTGTCACGGGCGTCGATGTCGTGCTCGTGGATGTGGATCGACGTCAGCACGTCGTCCTTGACCAGGCGCTCCGAGAGGATGATGGCGTCCTCGAAGTTGTAGCCCTCCCACGACATGAAAGCCACGAGAAGGTTCTTACCGAGCGCTAGTTCGCCACCGTCGGTCGACGAGCTGTCGGCCAGCAACTGACCCTGCTTGACCTTCTGACCGGGGACGACCCTGACCTTCTGGTTTATGCACGTGTCCTGGTTGGACCTGACGTACTTGAACAACCGGTGCTCGACCGTGCCGGCCTTCTTGTAGTCCACCGTCACGGAGGTGCCGTCCACGGCCGAGACCGTGCCGTCCTCGTCTGCGAGCAGCATGTCCATCGCGTCGTGCGCAGCGCTGGCCTCAATGCCCGTACCGATGTACGGAGCCTCGGACTGAATCAGCGGGACTGCCTGGCGCTGCATGTTGGCGCCCATGAGGGCACGGTTGGCGTCGTCGTGCTCGAGGAACGGGATCAGAGCCGTGGCGACCGAGACGATCTGCTTCGGCGAGACGTCCATGAGCTGGATCTCAGCCGGCGGCACGTATGAGATCTCGGTCGTGGCGCCGAAGAACACGTCCCTCTCCAACTGGAGTCGGAGGTCCTGCAGCGAGGCTGCCTGCGGCGAGCGGCGCGAGAGGATCCGGTTGTTGACGAAGGTGGAGTCCTCGTTGAGGGGAGCGTTGGCCTGGGCGACCACGTACTCCTCCTCCTCGTCGGCGGCCAGGTAGACGATCTCGTTGGTGACCCTGCCGTCGGTGACGACCCGGTACGGCGACTCGATGAAGCCGAACGGGTTGACCCGTCCATACGTCGCCAGACCGCCGATGAGACCGATGTTCGGTCCCTCGGGGGTCTCGATCGGACACATCCGGCCGTAGTGCGAGAAGTGGACGTCACGAACCTCGAAGCCGGCGCGTTCACGCGACAGGCCACCAGGGCCCAATGCCGAGAGGCGTCGACGATGTGTGAGGCCGGACAACGGGTTCACCTGGTCCATGAACTGCGACAGCTGGCTGGTGCCGAAGAACTCCTTGATGGCAGCGACCACCGGACGGATGTTGATCAACGAGGTGGGTGTGATGGACTCGACGTCCTGGGTGGTCATCCGCTCACGGACGACGCGCTCCATGCGCGACAGGCCGATTCGAAGCTGGTTCTGGATCAACTCGCCCACCGACCGGATGCGGCGGTTGGCGAAGTGGTCCTGGTCGTCGAGGCGGTAGCCGGGCTCGCCCTTGGCGAGGTGCAGCAGGTACGTGCAGGTGGCAAGGACCTCGGACCGGGTGAGTACCTGGGAGTCGGGGTCGGGGCGCTCCAGCTCGATGCCGAAGAGCTTCTCGATCTTCTCGATCTCCGGACCCAACTTGCGATTCAGCTTGTAACGGCCGACCCGTGAGAGGTCGTAGCGACGTGACTCGAAGAAGGCGTTGCGCAGGTAGGCGCGGGCGGCTTCCACCGACGCCGGCTCACCGGGACGCACCCGCTTGTAGATCTCCAGGAGGGATTCCTCCTGGGTGGGAGCGATGTCCTTGTCCTTCTCCCACTGCCCCTCGAGGTAGTCGAAGTGGCGGACGAAACGATCCAGGAAGCCGGGCTCGTTCTCCTCGTCGTAGCCCAACGCCCGAAGGAGCGTGAACATCGACAGGCGACGCTTGCGGGCCACCCGGGTACCGGCGGTGACGTCCTTGCCGGGCTTCTGCTCGACGTCGAACTCGATCCACTCGCCACGGTAGGGATGGATGGTCCCGGTAACCAGCTGGTGCTTGGCCAGGTTGCGGAGGCGGTACCGGTCACCGGGCTGGAAGATGACGCCTGGTGAACGGACGAGCTGGGACACGACGACACGCTCGGTGCCGTTGATGACGAAGGTGCCCTTCCCGGTCATCACGGGGAAGTCCCCCATGAAGACCGTCTGCTCCTTGATCTCGCCGGTGTTGGCGTTCATGAAGCGTGCACGGACGAAGATAGGCGCGGAGAAGGTCATGTCCTTCTCCTTGCACTCCTCCACTGTGAACTTGGGCGGCGGGCACAGGTCCTCGTCGTCCGGATCGAACTCCAGGTCGAGCGTGAGCGTCTCGCTGAAGTCGGTTATGGGGCTGAGATCACGGAACGTGTCGGCAATGCCCTCATCGAGGAACCAGCGGAATGACTTCCTCTGGACATCGATGAGGTGCGGCAGAGGGAGAACTTCCTCCAAATTGCCGAACGAGTAGCGGTCTCGGACGATGGGGCGTGAAGACACCTAGAACTCCTGGCCAGAGTCACGGACGAGGGCAAACCGTTGCTGTGACCACGAACATGGCGAAAACGACATGAACGACAGGCATAACCACGGCGACTGATGAGCCTAGCGGTCGCGCGCAGGCCGGAGCAACCCCGAAGGGCAGCACGGACGAATCCCGAAGGGTGGGTCCATCCAGAACGGTAGAGGTCCGACGCGTTGTGGTCAAGGACCGTCACGAAACCGACACCTTTCGGCTTCCCGCCACAGCACCCGGAGAAGGCGGCCGGACAGGCGCCCGGTCGCCGGTTCCGGGCCAAAACGCCGAGACCCCCGGGGCGAACCCCGGGGGTCTCAGATACCCGGCGGACCAGCCGCCGGGACGACTACTTGACTTCGACGCTGGCGCCTGCGGCCTCAAGGGCCTCCTTGGCCTTGCCGGCATCCTCCTTGGAGGCGCCCTCAAGCACCGTCTGCGGAGCACCGTCAACCAGGTCCTTGGCGTCCTTCAGGCCAAGGTTGGTGAGCGCACGCACCTCTTTGATGACCTGGATCTTCTTGTCGCCGACCTCGGTCAGGACGACATCGAAGGAGGTCTGCTCCTCCTCCTCCTCGCCGGAATCACCGGCGGGAGCGGCGGCTGCAGCTGCCACTGGGGCTGCTGCGGTAACGCCGAACTTCTCCTCGAAATCCTTCAGGAGCTCACTCAGCTCGAGCACGCTCATCCCGGCGATCGCGTCCAGGATCTCCTCTTTGGTCGACATGATTACTCCTCTTCCTCGTTGTCATTTTCAGTGTCGGTGGCTTCGTCAACGGCGGGCGCCTCATCAGCGACCTCCGCATCGGCTTCGTCAACGGCGGGCGCCTCATCAGCGACCTCCGCATCGGCTTCGTCAACGGCAGGCGCCTCATCAGCGACCTCCGCATCGGCTTCGTCAACGGCAGGCGCCTCGACGGATGCCGGAGCGCCGGGCGCACCGCCTTCGTCGATCAGGGCCTGCAGCGCATACGCAAGGTTCTGGGGAAGTGCGTTGAGAAGTGCGGCGAACTGCTGCATCGGAGCAGCAATCGCCCCGGCCAGCATGGCCAGGAGCTCCTCGCGCGGGGCGATCTCGGCCAGGGCCATGATCTCTTCCACGGTGAGGCGCTTCTCGTCGAGAAGGCCGCCCTTGATCACCAGCGACTCGTTTGCCTTGGCGAAGTCCTTCAGTACCTTGGCAATGGACACGGAATCGCCGGCCGAACCGTCCGGTCGTTCGCCAACGAAGGCGATCGCCGTGGGGCCGGTCAGGAGATCCTCCAGATCGAGGCCCAATTCGTCAACAGCCAAGCGGACGAGGGTGTTCTTGTACACCTTGTACTCGCCACCGGCCTCGCGCAGTGCCTTGCGAAGTTCGGCCATGGCCGGAACGTCAAGACCTCGGTACTCGGTCAGGATCGCGGTATCGCTGGCCGACAGCTTCTCTCGGACCTCGTCGACTACCGCGACCTTTTCAGCTCGGGGCTCTCCCACGCTCACACCTCCTCATTCGTCTTCTCGGTCGGCGGTGGATGCCGCCGCTGGTCTCTATGGATGTCACCGGCCGAAGCCAGCCACACGCACCGGAGACCAGGGCCGGGCGAACCCGGCTCCGATCAGGAGGACTCCCCTGCTCGGGCGGTACCTGCGCCGTGATCCGTGGATCTGACGGCACCGGAACTCGTTCTGCGCACGAGGCGCAACCCGGAGATCTTCGGTGAGCGTGTCGATTGTGTGGTCAGGATATCGGCGGCGCCCGGAGGCGCCACCCGCGCCCCCGACCGGGGCACGTGACCGTGTGCTACTCGCCGACCCGCTGTGGATCGATCCGGATACCGGGGCCCATCGTCGAGGACACCGACACCTTCTTGAGGTAACGGCCCTTGGCCGATGACGGCTTGAGGCGGTTCAGCTCCTCCACCGCAGCAGCGAGGTTCGCCACCAGGTCGGCGGCCTCGAAGCCCACCTTCCCGATGGGCATGTGGACATTGCCGTACCGGTCGGTACGGAACTCCACCTTGCCGCCCTTGAACTCGGCAACGGCCTTGGCAACGTCATCTGTCACCGTGCCGGACTTCGGGTTGGGCATCAGGCCCCGCGGGCCGAGGGAACGGCCCAACTTGCCCACCGTCGGCATCATGTCCGGCGTAGCGATGGCCACATCGAAGTCCAGCATGCCGCCCTCCACCTCAGCGGCGAGCTCCTCGGCCCCCACATGGTCGGCGCCGGCATCACGGGCCGCGGCAGCGGCCTCGCCCTGGGCGAATACGGCGACACGCACGTCACGACCGGTTCCAGCCGGCAGGACGACCGTGCCACGGATCATCTCCTCAGCCTTGCGGGGATCCACGCTCAACCTGACGACGAGGTCGATGCCCTCGTTGAACTTTCCACCGGCCAGCGAGGACGCCAACTCCAGTGCCTCGGCACCCGAATACGACTGGTCGCGGTCATACCGCGTGATTGCATCCTTGTAATGCTTGCCCGTGTTACCCATGTCGCCTACTCCCGGCTCCCTCGGCTCGATCGTTTCCTCCAGCGGGGCGAGGTACTCCCCTGTCCCGGAACCACCCTCGGGTGGCGACCTTCGATTTGATCTGTGGTTGCGTGCAGTCCGGCTCTCAGCCGACCGCGATACCCATGCTCCGTGCGGTTCCCGCAACCTGCATCCTGGCGCCCTCGATGTCGATGGCGTTCAGGTCCGGCAACTTGGACTCGGCGATCTCGGTCACCTGGTCCCAGGTGATCGACCCGGCCTCTTCGCGGCCGGGGTTCTGCGATGCCTTCTCCAGGCCTGCTGCCTGGCGGATCAGGAACGAGGTGGGCGGGGTCCTGGTCACGAAGGTGAAGGACCGGTCCTCGTAGACCGAGATTTCGACCGGGACTATCTGGCCCCGCTTGTCCTCGGTCCTGGCGTTGTACTCCTTGCAGAAGTCCATGATCGCCACACCGTGGGGACCCAGAGCGGTTCCCACCGGCGGGGCCGGCGAAGCCTGACCCGCTGGGATCTGGATCTTCACGACCGTGAGGACCTTCTTCTTAGCCATCGTTCTCTACTCGTTCGTGTCTCGTGGTCGGTGCCATCTGGTCCGGAACTTCAAGTTCCTGGAGGTCGATCGCCGGGGATCTATCGGGGGAAGGGACAAGTCTGGTGCGACACACACCGATCGGCAACCCGTGCCGCTGGTGGTGCCGGTCACCCTCAGAGCTGGGCCACCTGCGCGAACTCCAACTCGACGGGGGTCTCACGACCGAAGATGTTCACAAGGACCTTGACCTTCAGCTGGTCCTCGTTGATCTCGACGATGGCGCCGGAGAAGTCCGCGAACGGGCCTTCCTTGACCCGGACCGTCTCGCCGACGTCATAACCGAACCTGGCCTTGGACCGCTTCGGGATCACGTCGAGCGTCTCGTCGGCAACTGGGAGGAAGGTCTCGACCTCGCTGCGGCCCAGGCGGGACGGCTTGCCACCGGCACCGACGAAGTTGACGATGCCGGGCGTATCGCGAATGGCACCCCACGCCTCGTCGTCCAGGTAGCAGCGCACCAGCAGGTAGCCGGGGAAGACCTTCTTCGAGACGGTGACCTTCTTGCCGTTGCGGAACTCGTCGACGTCCTCCATCGGGATCTCGACCTCGAGGATCCGGTCCTCGAGGTGCATCGAAGCGGCGCGTGCCTTGAGGTTCTGGCGAACCTTCTTCTCGTAACCGGACTGGGTGTGGACCACGTACCAGTTGCCCGAACGGTCAAAGGCGCTCTCGCGCTTCGGGGCGGGCTCGTCGACGTCGAAGAGGTCGTCCTCGTCCAGCACCTCCACATCGGGTGTGGCTGGTTCCGGCTCGGGGATTTCCTCCTCGGCCGCTGCGTCGCCGCTCGGCAGCATCTCTGATGCCGCCTCGGTCGTGAGGCCGCCCTCGGGCAGTTCCTCCACGGCCGGTTCGGCCTGGACCACCGTGCCGGTGGGCAGGAGGTCTGTATCGGCATCTGCTGCCTCGGTGGTGACTTCGGATTCTTCGGTGGTGCTCATCAGACGTCGAACAACTCCAGGACGGATTCGGAAAAGATCCAGTCGAGACCAGCCACCACGACCGTGATGGTGATGATGGTGATGATCACGACCGCTGTGTAGTTACCGGTCTCGGGACGCGAAGGCCATGCCACCTTGCGCAGCTCAGCCCGGACCTCGCGACCGAACTGAAGCAGCCCGGTCCGCTCCTCGGCAGGACGCTGCTGCTGCTGGCGACGCTGGCGGATCGGTTCGCCGTCGGCGTCGACCTCGCCCTGGCGCTGCAGCATCCGCTTCTGCTCGCGGTTCATGGACATTATCGGGGCCTCGGATCGCGTACTCGGACGGTAGGACAGGCTATTGGCGGATGGGCGGACACGCGCCCCGGGGAGCGAATGACACCGTTACCGGTCTTGCAGGGCAGGAGGGACTCGAACCCTCAACCGCCGGTTTTGGAGACCGGTGCTCTAGCCAATTGAGCCACTGCCCTGGGTCCCGACCTACGTCCCGAAGTCGGAATCGGTGGGCGGTAGGGCCGCAGACTAGCAGCGGCACCAAGGCATCCCTTGGTGAAACAGGTCGGCGGTACGTCCCTCCGGCCGGTCGCATGACGAGCAGTAAGGGACGCTCAGCGCGTCTCCTTGTGGTCCACGTGGCTCCGGCACCAGCGACAGAACTTCTTGAGTTCGATGCGCTCACGGGTGTTCACCTTGGACTTCGTGGTGTTGTAGTTCCTGCGCTTGCAGCCCTGGCACTCCAGGGTGACCTGTACTCGCTTGTCGGATGCCATGTCGGCCTCGCTCCTTAGACTGCCCGCCGGAGCGGGTCCTGCTCTCCCATCGGTAGCTACAGGCAAACCGATGCTTGTAGCGACGGACAGATTCGAACTGTCGACCTCTCGATTATGAGTCGAGCGCTCTCACCAACTGAGCTACGTCGCCAGCGAGCTCCCTGACAGAATCGAACTGTCGACCTTCTCCTTACCATGGAGACGCTCTGCCGACTGAGCTAAGGGAGCCCGACCACCTTGCGGTGACCGGGGACAAGGATGCCACAGGATCTGGAATTTCCCTCCGTCCACGGCCCGCCACACCTCGTCGGACGGTGATCCAGCACCACGACTGGAGGTGACGGCGGAGTACCGTCGAACCATGGAAGTCCGGCTCGCCGTACCCGCCGACGCCGAGGCGATCCGTGTCATCTACAACCACGAGGTCGTGTCCTCCGTCGCCACGTTCGACCTGGTCGAGCGGAGCCGGGAGGCCCAGGTCGAATGGCTGGCCGAACGGTCCGGAGCGTTCAGCGTGCTCGTGGCCGAAGTCGATGGCGAGGTGGCCGGGTTCGCATCGTTGTCCCAGTACAGGGAAAGGGCGGCCTACCGCAGCACCGTGGAGGATTCCATCTACGTGGACGGCGGGCACCGGGGCCTGGGCATTGCCGACCAGCTCCTGGGTGCCCTGCTGGAGGTGGGCCGGACGAGCGGATTCCACTCCGTCATAGCCAGGATCGGTGGCGGCAACACCGCCAGCACGGCCCTGCACGCCAAGCACGGTTTCACCGAGGTGGGCGTGGAACGTCAGGTCGGCAGGAAGTTCGGCCGCTGGCAGGACGTCACCGTCATGCAACTCGTCTTCGACGCCTGACCGGACACCACACGGCCCGCAGGCGGACAACAGCCCGGGAATAGACATCCCCCGAGCCCTGGGGCCCGGGGGACTGTCCTGATGTCTCGCTACATCACACGTGGGCCGAGGAGGATTTGAACCTCCGTAGGCGTTGCCGACGGGTTTACAGCCCGTTCCCTTTGGCCACTCGGGCACCGACCCTCAACGTCGGAGGATACCCACGCGGACCGCCGACCCGGCCAACTCCTACCGGTAGGGTGCGCGCATGCCCAGCTTCGACGTCGTGTCCGAAATCGACCTCCAGGAGGTCCGCAACGCCGTCGACCAGGCCGCCCGCGAGATCAACACCCGATTCGACTTCAAGGGCACGGAATCGGTCATCGAGCTCGTGGACGGGGCCATCAAGTTGGAGTCAGCCACCGAGGATCGCCTCGCAGCCCTCGTGGTCGTGCTCGAGGAGAAGCTGGTGCGGCGCAAGGTGTCGCTCAAGTCCATCGACTGGGGAAAGGTCGAGGAGGCCAGCGGTGCCCGCGCCAGGCAACTCGCCAGCCTCCAGGCCGGCATCGATTCCGACAGGGCCAGGTCGGTCAACCGGACCATCAAGGACCTGGGTCTCAAGGGCGTGCAGTCCCAGACACAGGGCGAACAGGTGAGGGTGACAGCCAAGAAGCGCGACGCCCTTCAGGACGTGATCACCGCCCTGAAGGAAGCCGACCTGGGCATCCCCCTCCAGTTCAACAACTTCCGGGACTGACACCCGGGTACAGGCGGGCAGCCGGCGGATCGCCGACCCCGACCCGACAGGACAGCCGGCGCTCAGCCGACTATCGGACCCTGGCCCCAGTTCCCGCTGCGAAGGCGGGCGATGCGCTCCTCGGCCGGCGGGTGGGTGGAGAACATCCGGGAGCGGCCACGTCCTGCAGCCTGGGCCTTCAGGGGATCCACGATGTAGGCCGATGCCTGGTTCGGATCGACGCCGGACGGGATCCGACCGGCAGCCACCTGGAGCTTCTCGAGGGCACGGGCCAGAGGCTCGCCGTCGCCCATCAGACGTGCCGCCGAGGCGTCGGCCTGGAACTCCCTGCTGCGGCTGATGGCAGCCTGGATCATCATGGCCGCCACGGGGGCGAGTATGGCGAACGCGATCTGGCCCATGGGGTTGCGGTTCCGGTCACGACCGCCGCCACCGAACATGGCTGCGAACATGGCCATGCGGGCGATCATCGTGATGGCCATGCCAATCGTGGCGGCCACCGAACCAATGAGGATGTCCCGGTGGCGGACGTGCATGAGCTCATGGGCCAGCACCCCGCGCACCTCGGTCCTGTCCAGCATCTCGAGCAGTCCCTGCGTCACAGCCACGGCGGCGTGGTCGGGATTGCGACCGGTGGCGAATGCGTTCGGCTGCGGGTTCGGCGTGATGAAGAGCCTGGGCATCGGGAGGTCCGCTGCCGTCGAGAGCTCCTGCATGATGCTGTGGTACTCGGGGTACTCGGCCGGATCAGCCGGCACCGCCTTCGCCGAGGCGATGGCCACACGATCGCTGAACCAGTAGGAACCGCCGACCATCACCAGCCCCAGGATCAGGCCGAAGACCATCCCACCACTGCCTCCAATGGCGCCACCCACGACGATGAACAGGCCTCCCAGAAGGGCCAGAAGGGTGAAGGTCTTGGCTGTGTTCATCATGGGAAGGGTCAACTCCTCGTGCGGCCGGGTAATCCCAGCGTACGGCTGCCAGCGCTTCGCCTGGCCTCGCCCCCCTCCGGGCCGACCAGCGGTTCAGAGGTCGTAGTAGCCGGAGTGCAGGTACACGGTCGCAACGCCAGCCACCCGGTACATCCGGACGTTGCCGGGGTCATCGTCAATCGCCAACTGGACCTCGTACCCATCGGCCCGCAGCCTCTCCAGGGCCTCGGCCTTGACCTCGGGCGAACTGCGATGGTCGTCGTCGGCACGCATCACCAACAGGTCCCACGGCACCGAGTTGCGCTCCAACCAGGCCACGGTGGTGTCAGCCAGTCGGGCCGGACGGGCCGTCACCAGGACCATCGCGCGCTCACCCACCAGACCAGCCACGAGGCGGATTCCCTCACTGATCGGCGGGTCGGCCAGAGAGGCTTCGAAGAACGTCGCCCATGACCTCGGCTCGGTGGCCAGGAGGTACTGGCGCCCGGAGGCATCCGACAGGACGCCATCGACGTCGACGAGTACCGCCGGTCCCGCCAGGACCGGCCTCCCGCCGGGGTTCGGAAACGTGGGCGTGGCTCAGTCCTCCTGCGGGGACTCGGAGACCCTGGCCCGGATCTCGTCCACCACCGACGAATCGGCCAGCGTCGTGGCATCGCCCAACTCGCGACCCTCCGCCACATCGCGGAGCAGTCGTCTCATGATCTTGCCGCTGCGGGTCTTGGGCAGGTCCGGCACCAGGTACACGACCCGGGGCCTGGCGATAGGCCCGAGCTTGGTGGAGACGTGGCTCCGGACCTCGGCGGCCAACTCGGGGGACGCCTGGTGCGTGCCTCGCAGGATCACGTAGCCCACGATGGCCTGGCCGGTGGTCTCGTCCGTCGCCCCGACCACGGCGGCCTCGGCAACAGCCGGATGGTCCACGAGGGCCGACTCCACCTCGGCGGTGGAGATGCGGTGCCCCGAGATGTTCATGACGTCGTCGACACGGCCCAGCAGCCAGAGGTACCCGTCCTCATCGAGCTTGGCCCCATCGCCGGCGAAGTAGCGACCCTCAAAGCGCGACCAGTAGGTCTCCAGATACCGCTCCGGATCACCCCAGATGCCACGCAGCATCGCCGGCCACGGCCTCGTGATCGTGAGGTAGCCGCCGCCCCGGGTGACGGGCTCGCCGGCATCGTCGACCAGCTCAGCGAATACACCGGGAATCGTCTGGCATGCCGACCCCGGCTTCGTGGTCGTGACGCCCGGCAACGGCGAGATCATGTGACCACCGGTCTCGGTCTGCCACCAGGTGTCGACGATCGGACAGGATCCTCCACCGATGTTCTCGTGGTACCAGATCCACGCCTCGGGGTTGATCGGCTCGCCGACCGTCCCGAGCACACGAAGCGACGACAGGTCGTGGGCCGCCGGTTCGGTCTCACCCCACTTCATGAAAGTGCGGATCGCCGTCGGCGCCGTGTAGAGCTGGGTCACGCCATAGCGCTCGATGATGTCCCAGAGCCTGTCCTTCGGCCAGTCCCCACGATCACCGGACCGCGCTCCGGGCAACGGCGTGTCAGGCGTCCCCTCGTACATGACCGAGGTGCAGCCGTTGGCCAGTGGCCCGTAGACGATGTAGCTGTGGCCGGTCACCCAGCCGATGTCGGCCGCGCACCAGTAGACGTCCTTGTCGGGTCGCAGGTCGAACGTGTAACGGTGCGTGTAGGCAACCTGGGTCAGGTAACCACCGGTCGTGTGCATGATGCCCTTGGGCTTCGCCGTCGTGCCCGACGTGTAGAGCAGGTACAACAACTGCTCGGAGTCCATTGGCTCGGCCGGGCAGTCCGGTGATGCCCCGGCCACCACGTCGTGCCACCAGAGGTCACGGCCGTCGCTCATGGTGACATCGGTGTCACAGCGGTTCACGACCACCACGTGTTCCACCGAGGCGGCACCCATCTCCAGGGCGGCATCCACGTTCACCTTCAACCCCGAAGGTTCACCGCGTCTGTAGCCGGCGTCGGCGGTGACTATCAGGCGGGCCTCGGCGTCCTCGCAGCGGTCCACGATCGAGTCGGGCGAGAACCCGCCGAAGATGACGCTGTGGGCAACGCCGATGCGGGTGCATGCCAGCATCGCCACCGGGAGTTCCGGGATCATCGGCATGTAGATGGCCACCCGGTCACCCCTACGCAGGCCCAGGTCCCTCATCACGTTGGCGAAGCGGCAGACCTCATCCAGGAGCTGCGCGTAGGTGATCGTCCGGGTGTCGCCCGGCTCGCCCTCCCAGTGGTAGGCAACGCGATCCCCAAGACCGGCCTGCACATGGCGGTCCAGGCAGTTGGCTGAGACGTTCAGCTGCCCGCCCACGAACCACTCGGCGTACGGCAGATCCCATTCCAGGGTGGTGTGGAAGTCCGTGTCCCAACTCAGCAGCTCACGGGCCTGTCGGGCCCAGAAGGCCTCGTAGTCGGCTGCTGCCTCCTCGTGGTGCGATGCATCGCTCAGGAGTGCCGCATCCCGGAAGGCCGGCGGGGGCGGGAACCTGCGATCCTCGACGTAGTAGTCCTCGATGGTCGGTTCGTTCAACGATCGCTCCATATCCGGATCGGGTCAGCCGACCGGACCCTAGTCAGTCGACCGGTGCCGGGCAGGGGCCGACCCGCCACTCCAGGACCGTGAAGCCACCCAGCCCTGCGGGGTCCAGGAGGGCCTCGGCCTCTGTGATCCGGCTGCGTGCCCGCAGGGCCGCCAGGTCACCCACCCCTGCCCGTTCAGCCCAGCGGCGTCGCCCCTCGGCCACCAGTTCGTCTATGCCGTTGGCACGCAGGAAGGAAGCCTGGGTGGTGACGTCGGCTCCCGCAGCAAGCTGGTCGACAGCCACCTCCACCGTCACGTCCTGGGCGCCGGGAGCCGAAACCGCTGGTCCCCCCCGTTGGTGGTCCCGATAGGTGCGAACCCATTCACCGGGCGGGCGGCCAGCAAGGGCCGCCGTCGTGGAGGCGTAGTCGATGACCAGAACGGACCCCGCCGAAAAAAGCGCCCGGGCATCGTCCACCCAGCGTCCGGCGCCGGCCTGGACCGGTATACGGGAACCCTGCAGTGGATCCACGCCGACCGGGGGGTGGGCGGCGTCGCCGATCATCTCCCGGAATGGCTGTGGGTCCACGCTGTCGGTGGCGACATCCACGAGGACCTCGCGCCAGGCACCGTCCACGGCCTCGAGTAGGCCGAACGCCAGGTTGTCGAGCAGTTCGTTGGCCATCACCACGCCCACCAGCCCGTCGCCTTCCCGGGCTGGGAGGTCCTCCAGGCCGGGGAGCGATGACAGGCCATCGCCGGTCGGTTGTGCCTCGCGTAGCACGGCGCAACGTTCCACCATCACGTACCGGCCGGCCTCCAGACAGGCGGGGAGCGCAGAGCGCACGCTGCGCGCCAGGGTTCCGACACCGGCGGCCGCCTCGACCACCGTGAACCCGGACGGTCGGCCCAGCGCTTCCCAGCGGTCATCCAACCAGCGGGCGACAACCGCCCCGAACAGGGGACCCACTTCGGGCGAGGTGAGGAAGTCGCCGCGTCGGCCAGCAGACCCTCCGGTGGCGTAGAAGCCCCCGTCGGGGTCGTAAAGGCAGGCCTCGACCCAGGCCTCGAACGGCATCGGGCCAGAGGCGCCGATCCGCTCCGCAAGCCGATCGGCCAGCGTGCGTCCGACCGTCTGACCGGTTGTTACGTCAACCCCCGAAGGCGAGGAGGCTGACGTCGGTGAAGCGGGCCACGAGCTGTGGCGCCACGCCGAACGCCAGCGTCACGATGCCGCACAGCATCAGGGCCGACATGATCGACGGGGTGACCGGGACCGGGCCCAGGTCGCCGTCGACCGGGTCGTCGGCCCACATGCGGCGGGCCAGGGAGGCGTAGTAGTAGAGCGCCACGACCGAGTTGACGGCACCGACGATCGCCAGTGCGTAGCCCCACGGCTCGCCGGCCGTCGCCAGCACGCGGAACACCTCGAACTTGGCGAACCATCCGCCCAGCGGCGGGATGCCGGCCAGCGAGAACAGGAATACGGACATGGCCACGGTCAGGCCGGGTGCGAACTGGAAGGCGCCGTTGAACGAGGTCAGCTCGGCCGAGCCTGAACGCCGGGCCAGCGCTATGACCACAGTGAACGCACCGAGGTTCATTGCCGCGTAGATGACGAGATAGGTGATCACCGCGGAGAGGGCCTGGTCTCCGTTCACGACGCCATGGCCGGCGACGGCCAGCGGGGCGATCATGAAGCCGGTCTGGGCAATGCCCGAGTAGGCCATGAGCCGCACCACGTTGGTCTGACGCAACGCCACCAGGTTGCCGACCGTCATGGACAGTGCCGCCAGGATCCAGAACAGGGGCTCCCAGACTTCGCTCCGGGCGTAGAAGCCCACGAACACGAACACCAGGAGCGCCACGAAGCCGGATGCCTTGGAAGCCACGGAAAGGAAGGCGGTCACAGGGGTCGGGGCGCCCTCGTACACGTCGGGAGCCCAGGTGTGGAAAGGCGCTGCCGAGACCTTGAAGGCGAACCCGGCAACCACGAAGACGATGCCCATCGTGACGACCGCCGGTGAGGTCTCCATCCCAGCCAGGGAAGTCCCGATGTCAGCCAGCATCGTGGAACCGGCGACGCCGTAGAGCAGCGACATCCCATAGAGCATCACCGCCGAGGCGAACACACCCATCAGGTAGTACTTCAGGCCGGCTTCCGTGGAATGGAGGTCCCGCTTACGCCAGGCCACCAGCAGGTAGGCCGGTATGGACAGCAGCTCGAGGGCCACGAAGATCGAGACCAGGTCCCTCGCCGAAGCCATCATGACCATGCCCATGAGCGACGCCAGCAGGAGGCCGTAGTACTCGTTCTCCCAGTAGTCGCCCTCGGCCACGTAGTTGGTCGACAGGAGGACCACGACGTAGCCAGCCAGGAGGAACAGCGCCTTCATGACCAGCGAGAACTCGTCGACCACGTAGGCGCCATCGAACATGACCCTCTCGGTGCCGTCCACCGCCAGCGTGAGAAGCGGCACCGCTGTCGCCAGGAGGCCGATGCCGGCAAGCGCCGCCGTGTACGGGCGGGCCTTCTCCAGGAACACGATGTCGACCAGCGTGATCAGGCATCCGGCAGCCAGCAGCACCAGTTCGGGCGCAAAGGCATGCCAGTCGATTGCCGGTCGCTCGAAGGCGAGGGTCAGGAGGTCGAGGCCCACGGGCTAGTTCCCGGCTGCGTGCTCTACGGGAGCGTCGGAGCCACCACCGAGGCCATAGACGTCGCTGCACCCCAGCGCAGCCACCTCGGCGGCCGTCAGGACACGCTCGTCGACCCGCAGACACTCGTTCAGCGAGGCGTCCACCGCACCGTCCGTGACCCGGAAGACCAGGTTCGGGTAGACGCCGATCGCCACGATGAGCGCCAGCAGCGGTGCCCAGGCGATCCACTCGTGCTTCGTGGTGTCCGTGATGTTCGGGTCCTCGGCGAACTCCTCTGTCGGGTTGCCGAACGCGACGCGCTGCAGCAGCCAGAGCAGGTAGCCGGCCGCAAGGACCGTACCGAGAGCGGCGATCACCATGTACGCCCGGAAGACCTCGACGGGTACGCCGTTGGCCGGCTGATACGCCGACAGGATCGCCGGGAACTCACCCCAGAAGCCGGCCAGGCCGGGAAGTCCCAGCGAGGCCATGATGCAGAAGCCGAAGACCCAGCCCATGCGCGGGGCCTGTACCAGCAGCCCACCGAGGCGGCTGATCTCCAGGGTGTGGAACCGGTCCTTCACAGAACCGGCGACGAAGAAGAGCATTCCGGTGATGAGGCCGTGGGCGACCATCCCCATGATCGCTGCGTTGATGCCGAAGTCCGTGAGCGTGGCGATACCAAGCATCACGAAGCCCATGTGGGCAACGGACGAGAAGGCGATGAGTCGCTTCATGTCGGTCTGGGCAAGGCACCCGAGGGCGCCGTAGATGATGCCGATGACCGCCAGGAGGCCGATCCATGGGGCCCACACCACCGCTGCCTCAGGCAGGATCGGGATGGCAATGCGCACGAAGCCGTAGGTGCCCAGCTTCAGGAGAACGGCAGCCAGGATGACCGACCCGACCGTGGGGGCCTGGGTGTGGGCGTCTGGCAGCCACGTGTGGAACGGGAACATCGGCACCTTGATGGCGAAGCCCAGGAACATCCCACCGAAGATCCAGAGCTGGGCTGTGTGCGACACCCCGCCGGCTGCCACCGCATCGGAAAGGCCCGTGAAGGAGAACGTGTCCGCTCCCGTCAGGAAGAACAGGGCCAGGAAGCTGACCAGCATCAGTGCTGAGCCGAACAGGGTGTACAGGAAGAACTTGAGGGAGGCGTAGCGACGGTCCTCGCCGCCCCACACGGCGATCATGAAGAACATCGGGAGCAGCACGACCTCGAAGAACACGAAGAACAGCACCAGGTCCTGGGCCACGAACGTGCCGATCATCCCCGTCTCGAGGATCAGGATCAGGATCAGGAATGCCTTCGGGTTCACAGGCTCCGGGAAGTGGTCCCAGCTGTAGATGATGCACAACGGCACGATCAGCATGGTCAGCAGGATGAGCGGCAGGGACATGCCGTCGATGCCCACCAGGTACCTGCTGGAGATCACGTCGATCCACGGCTTGTCAACGGCGAACTGCAACTGGGCGGTGTGGCCCATGTCGAATCCGATGAGGAGCAGCACGCCGATGAACGCCACCCACAGGGAGGTCACGAGCGCGACCATCTTGTGCTGGTGCTCCCGCCCCCCCGGGATGACCATCATGATCGCCACACCGACCAGCGGTGAGAAGGTGGCGAGGGTGATACCCCAACCGTCGAGCAGATTTTCCATGTCGGCGTCTCCTAGACGATGACTATGAGCAGTCCGGCCAGGACCGTTGCTGCCGCGAACAGAATCGCCGCGTAGCTCTGGACCTTGCCGGAGTTGACCCTTCGAAGTTCCTCGCCCATCCCGGAGGATGCGCGGCCTGAGGCGTTGACCGCCCCGTCGACCACCAACTGATCGATCCTGTCGTAGACGACCGTGCCCACCTTGACGGCGGTCTCACCCACGACATCGACCGTCCTGTCGATGACCTGCTGGTTGAACCGGTATACCAGACGGGCCAGTGGACCCTTGGTGCCGTTGGCGATCACCCCGTTGTAGAGGTGGTCCAGGTAGTACTTGTTGTCCAGCAATTTGTAACCCATAGCAGCCACCGGATACCTGGTGGTCGGGCCGTCGGGCAGCTCGGTGAGGCTGGTTCCGGCCGCCTTCGACGCCGCCTCCACCTTCACGAAGTAGTAGTAGCCGGAGGCTGCGATACCGCCCATCACCACCAGCGTCGAGGCAATGGCGAGCGACCAGCTGGGCGTGGCATGCGTGATGGCCGGGAAGTAGCCGGCCACGGGCTCCACGTAGTGGCCGAAGCGTTCCTGGAGCGACCCGGGAGCGAGCTGGAAGCCGGTGGGCAGGTTCAGGAAGCCGGCGACGATGGCCAGACCCGCCAGGATCCAGAGCGGCACGGTGATACGGGGACCGGACTCATGGGGTTCGCCGTGGCCACGGAACTCGCCGAAGAACGTCAGGTACACGCACCGGGTCATGTAGGCGGCGGTCAGCGCCGCCGTCAACATGCCCATGCCCAGCATCAGTGTGTAGGCGCCGTTTCCGCCGGTGCCACCGAGGAGCCCCCATCCGCCGGTTCCGACGAGGATCTCGTCCTTGGACCAGAACCCGGCGAGGGGCGGCAGGCCGGCGAGGGCGATCGTGCCGATCATGAACGTCCGGTAGGTGTGCGGCATGTGCTTGCGCAGTCCACCCATGTCCGACTTCATGTCGAAGCTGTGCACGGCGTGGGCGACCGAGCCGGAGCCCAGGAACAGGCAGGCCTTGAAGAAGGCGTGGGTGAACAGGTGGAAGACGGCCGCCGTCCACGCACCCACCCCAAGCGCCATGACCATGTATCCCAGCTGCGAGATCGTCGAGTAGGCCAGCACCTTCTTGATGTCGCGCTGCACGAAGGCCAGGCAGGCTCCGACGATGGTGGTCAGGCCGCCGATGAAGGCCATCAGGTTGATGGAGCTGCCACCGATCTGGAAGCCCTCGAAGAAGACGCCGTACATGCGGGCGATCATGAACACGCCGGCCACCACCATGGTGGCTGCGTGGATGAGTGCCGACACGGGGGTGGGGCCCGCCATGGCGTCGGGCAGCCAGGTGTGCAGGAAGAACTGTCCCGACTTGGACATCACCGCTGCCATGAGGCCGCAGGAGGCCACCAGCAGCGCCGTGTGCGACAGCATCCCGCTGGACGCCAGGGCGTTCGTCTCGGCAATGGAGAACGACCCGAAGCGGCCCGGTAGGGCCGAGCCGGCTGCGAAGAACAGCACGGTCACGCCGACGAGTAGGCCCATGTCGCCGACCCGGTTGGTGAGGAATGCCTTCAATGCCGCATCACTGTTGGGCTTCTCCTCCCACCAGTGTCCGATCAGGACAAAGGAGCAGACACCCACGAGCTCCCAGGCGCAGAGCAGCTGAAGGGTGTTCTCCGAGACCACCAGAAGGAGCATCGAGGCGCTGAACAGCGACAGGAACGCGAAGTAATGGGTGTAGCGACGGTCACCGTGTACGTACTCGGTGGAATACACGTGCACCAGCAGTGACACGAGGGTCACCACGACGAGCATCATCACCGCCAGGCCGTCGACCAGGGTCCCGACCGTGAACTCCATGCCACCGGCCTGGAACCAGACGGCGGTGCGGTGCACGGCCAGGGACGGATGACCGCCACCGTGGCCTTCCTCAGACCCGTCTCCGTGCCCGACGCCGTGGTCGTCGAACTGGACGACCGCCACATGGACTTCCTGGTCATGGGAGTTGTCGCGGTGGTCCACCCAGGCGATGCCGGTCAGCAGCGCCAGCACGAAGGCGATGCCCACAGCTGCGATGCCCAGCTCGGAGCCGCCGTGTGGCATGCGCTTCCCGAACGTGAGGATAAGGACGAACGACAGCGCCGGCAGGAGGGGGATCAGCCAGACGTTGCGGAGCAGCCAACTGCCACCCTCGGTTATTCCGAGCGGGAGACCGGCGTCGGCGGACAGAGCGGCAATGAGGAGGTTGTTCATCGTGTCAGCCCCTCAACCTGTCAACGGTGGTGAGATCAATGGTCCGGCTGCTGCGGTAGAGCAACAGCACCATGGCCAGCCCCACACCGACCTCGGCGGCAGCCACGGCGATGACGAAGAGGGCGAACACCTCGCCGCCGATGGTGTCGGTAAATGCAGCGAAGGCCACGAGGTTGATGTTGACAGCGTTCAGGATCAACTCGATCGACATGAGCAGCAGCACGCCGTTGCGGCGGGCGAGGACCCCGTAGACCCCGATCGAGAAGAGGACGGCGGACAGCAGCAGGAACTGGTTCAGCAGCATGTCAGTCCTTCCTGGCCACGACGATGGCCCCGATCAGGGCTGCCAGCAGCAGCACCGAGACGGCCTCGAAGGGCACGATGTAGGCGCTGAAGATGCTGTCGGCGATGTCGGCCGTGGTGGACGGGCCCGACCGGGAGAGCTCGGCATCGGCGAACGACTCGACCAGGGCTGCAGTCATCACGCCGAACACCAGGAATCCGACGAGGCCGGCCATGAGGCGCCTCTCGCCGGTTACCCCGTCGTCATCGCCGAAGGAGCCCTTCGTGAGCATGATGCCGAACAGGAAGAGGACGACGATGGCGCCGATGTAGACCATTATCTGGGTCACGCCCAGGAACTCGGCGCCCAGCAGGATGAAGATGCCGGCCACCCCGGCCAGCACAATCACGAGGTAGAGGGCGGCGTGGACCACGTTGCGTGTGGTCACCATTCGCAGTGCGCTGGCGACCATCGTGATCGCCATGATGGCGAAGGCCACGTTCTGCGCCACGAGGACGTCGCCGCCCGACAGGCGGTCCATGCCCTCCAGGGCGGCAAGGACGGTCACTGTGGCACCGTCGGCTTCTTGGCTTCGCTGCCCGACTCGTACTCCTGGAAGTCAGGAACGGTCTCCATCCACTGGCCGAGCTTCGTCTTGTCGTGGAGGAGATCCGCGATATTCGGCTCCGAGTACTCGAACTCCGGGGACCAGAACAGTGCATCGAACGGGCACACATCTACACATATTCCGCAGTACATGCACAGGGCGAAGTCGATATCGAAGCGGTCCAGGGCGTTCTTCAGGCGGGGCTTGCCACCGGGGCGGCGTGGCGGTGCCTTGTACTTGTGGCCCTCGATGTAGATGCACCAGTCCGGGCACTCACGGGCGCACAGCATGCACGAGGTGCAGTTCTCCTCGTGGAGCGTGATCACGCCGCGGGCCCTGGGGGCTGGGGCTTCCTTGACCCTCGGGTACTGGACGGTGTGCGATCCCTTCGTGAGGGTGCGCACCATCGTCCTGAAGGTGACGCCGAGGCCCTTGAGCAGACCGGGCATCTTTAGTGTTCCTGGCATCAGAAGACCACCTTCAGCACGCCGGTGACGACGATGTTGACTAGCGACAGCGGGATGAGGACCTTCCAGGCCAGCTGCTGGAGCTGGTCCTCGCGGAACCGTGGGTAGGTGAACCGGAACCAGAAGATCAGGAAGGAGACCAGGATCACCTTGCCGAGCAGGACCACCGGGCCTATGACGTTGAACAGGTCGCTCGTCGGGTCGATGCCGGGCACGTACCAACCGCCCAGGAACAGCGTGGCGGCCAGTGCGGCGAAGATGCCGGCGGTGGCGAACTCGCCGATGAAGAACAGCAGGAAGCGCAGGCCGGAGTACTCGGTGAGGTAACCGGTGACGAGCTCCGATTCGGCCACCGGCATGTCAAACGGCGGCTGCGTGAGCTCTGCCTGGACCGCCACCAGGAAGATGGCGAAACCCAGGAACTGGGTGAAGATGAAGGGGTTGCCAATGCCGCCCCAGCCGAAGATCTCGCCGGTGGCCTGGGCCATGACGATGCCCTGCATGTTCAGCGTGCCGGCCTGGATGACAACGCCGACCACTGCGAGCACCAGCGGCAGCTCGTAGGCGACGAGCTGGCCTGCTGCCCTCAGGGCACCCAGCAGCGAGTACTTCGACGACGACGCCCAGCCAGCCATCAGGATCCCGATCACCGAGATCGAGGAGACGGCCAACGCCAGGAAGATCCCGGTGTCCACGTCTATGAACCACGCGTCCGGTCCAGCCGGGATGACGAGCACCAGCAGGAAGGTGGAGATGAGCACCACGAACGGCGCCGCCTTGAACACGATGCGATCGGCCTTCTCGGGAACGATGTCCTCCTTCTGGAGGAACTTCCCGACCTCGGCCAGCAGCTGCAGTGACCCGTGCGGTCCAGCCTCCATGGGGCCCAGGCGGCTCTGCATGAAGCTCATCATCTTGAACAGGAAGAGGTAGACGAGCGTGCCGGCGGGGAGCAGCACCGCCACCAGACCTACGACCGCGCGGATGCCGGTCTGCTGCCACCAGGCCAGCTCGACGGCGAGCGTCAGGAAATCGCTCACCGATCTATGTCCCCGAGGATGAAGTAGAGGCTGGCCAGGATCGAGACCACGTCAGGCACGTAGGTGCCCTCGAGCAGCCATGGCGTGATCGAGATGTTGCTGAACGACGCTGAGCGGATCTTCACCCGGTACGGGACCAGGTCGCCCTTGGAGACCACGTAGTAGCCCATGACTCCGAGCGGGTTCTCAGTCTCAACGTAGGCCTCGCCGGGTGGGACCTTGATGATGCGCGGCACCTTGGCCATGATCGGGCCCGAGGGGATCCCGTCGAGCAGCTGCTCGACCATGTTGCAGGCCTCGCGGACCTCCTGGAGCCTCACCCAGTAGCGGGCGAACGAGTCGCCGTCCGGATGCGTCCAGACCTTCCAGTCCAACTTGTCATAGACGAGGCCGCTGCCACCGTCACGACGCAGGTCCCAATCGACCCCGCTGGCACGGATGTTGGCGCCGGAGAGGCCGTAAGAGAGCCCCACGTCTGCCGGGATGACGCCGATCCCACGGGTCCGGGCCTGGAAGATCTCGTTACCGGTGACGAGGTCCTCCATCTCATCGCAGAACTTCCTGATCCGACCCAGCACGCCCTTGGTCTCTTCGGTCCATCCCCTGGGGATGTCGTCCTTGAGGCCGCCGATGCGATCGAAGTTGGGGTGGAACCGACCACCGGTGACGGCCTCGATCTGGTTCAGCACGAACTCGCGGTCGCGGAATGCGAAGAACACCGGGGTGACTGCGCCCAGCTGCACACCCATGTCGCCGAGGAACAGGACGACGTTGGCGATCCGGGAGAGCTCGAAGAGCAGCGTGCGGATCCACTGGGCACGCGGCGGCGCCTCGACGCCCATGATCTGCTCGGCCGCAAGGATGAACGGCACCTCGTTGGCGAAGCTGCCCAACCAGTCGATGCGGTTGATGAGCGAGGTGACCTGTGGGTAGGTGCGGACCTCGGTCAGCTTCTCGTAGCCGCGGTGCATGTAGCCCATGATCGGCTCGGCACGCATCACCCGTTCGCCGTCCAACTTCACGACTATTCGCAGCGTGCCGTGCGTGGCGGGGTGCTGCGGTCCGATGTTGAGGGTCATGCCCTCGGTCTCGATCTCCAGGTTCACCCGGGCGTCGCTGGCCTGCCCGGCGATGTAGGCGAGCTGGCGGGGGTCGTCCACTGCGGTCATGAGCCCTCCCCCTCGTCGTCTCCGACATCGTCCCCGCCGGGCATCAGCTCGACGTCGACGATGCCGGGCCACGGCTTCACGCGGCGGGCCAGGAGCGGATAGTCCTTGCGGAGCGGGTTCCCCTCGAAATGTGAGGGCAGGTACAGGTGTATCTGGTTGGGGTGGCCCCTGAACGAGATGCCGAACATCTCCCAGGCCTCCCGCTCATGCCAGTTGGCACCCGGGTAGACACCGATCCAGGAATCGACCTCGGGCCGGTCCCCGACCAGGTCGGCCTTGACCGTGACACCGAGGTGGCCAATCGGGTCATGCACGCGAGCCAGGAGCTGGAAACGGGTGGCACCTCCGGCGAGGCCCCACTCCATTGCCGTCGGCTCGGCGTCGACGGCCGGCTCCAGGTCGACCTGGGCATCCATATCACGGCCGT
>Ga0115000_10000050_pt1 | contig 95449 bp, 81 predicted proteins | sample ArcticOcean_MG_C_6_FD_89690 | JGI IMG/M metagenome (GOLD analysis project Ga0115000, IMG submission 89690) | Marine microbial communities from western Arctic Ocean - ArcticOcean_MG_CB8_128 | ecosystem: Environmental > Aquatic > Marine > Oceanic | place: Arctic Ocean: Canada Basin | collected... | reverse complement strand
TCTGGTGAGAATGCGGCGTCTGTCCGAGATGGGTTCGGGCATTAACTCCTAATTGTTGGGGTCGAGTTTCGGCGGCGGCAGGAACGGTTTGAGCGGTTCTTAGGGTTTTAGTCGTTTGGTGTGTGCGGTGCGAGTTTGTTTGGCTGCCGTGAGGCGTTTTGTGTCGAATAGTGGGTCCGAGTTTGTTGTTTGGTTTGGGCGTAAATTGATGGCCTTGAAAACATTTGTGAAGTTTGGTTTCGTTTTTTGTATGGCTTTGATGGTGTTGGCTGTGGGGGGTTGTAGTTCTGGTTCATCTGATAGTTCTGAAGTAGGTGTTGGTAGTGGTGAGGCTGCGGAGTTGGAAGCTCGAATCGGGGTCTTGGAACAGCAGCTTGCGAGCTTGCCAGCAGGAGCAGATGGAGCCGACGGCGCGGCTGGCGTTGACGGAGCCGATGGCGTGGGCGTTGACGGGGCCGATGGTGTCGACGGGGCCGATGGTGTCGACGGGGCCGATGGTGTCGACGGAGAGGTTGGGCCGGTTGGGCCGGCTGGTGCAGGCGCAACGGGAGCTGCTGGACCGCCCGGAGCCGACGGAGCTGACGGTATCGATGGTGTTGATGGAGCGGTTGGGCCGGCTGGGGAGGCTATGACGTTCGGGGTTGTAGGCGCTACGGGAGCTGCTGGGGCTGCTGGCCCGTTGAGCGGTTTGACCTGTGGTGCAGACGAGTTCGCAGCGTCGTTTAGCGGTGTCTGGCAGTGCGCCGTATTAGGCGTCACCGCCGACGGCATTTTTTCAGGCCCCGGCACCCCTAACTGCTGTGTTATCAGCAACTTCGTTGTCGGTGGTTATCAGTCAATTGGGCTCATCGATACTCCTTGCGACGAAACCAGCTGCCGCTTCGAGGTTGTTGGTGTGGCGGACCACACTGCTTGCACTCTTTCTGGTTCTTACGGGCCTGTCGTCTTTAACACCGCAAGCGCTGGCGTCACCCGAACCGGTACCAGAATTACTGTGAACTGGCTCGCTGCGACCGGATTTAACCTGATTTCTCCTCAGGGTGCTTTGAGTGTTCAGATTTCTTGTGGTCAAGGCGTAATCCCCGCACCGTAATAGGCACACCAAAAACCGGGGACACAACAATTTTGTTGTTGAGCAGTAGTCAGATACGACAAGGGTTTTCTCCAACATGGGTGTGGTCAGCCACCTCACCGTTGGAGAAAACCCTTCTGTCGTCTGACAAACCCGTTCTCAAAACAAACAGATGCCTAACACGTGCAAGCTCATACCGCAGCCGCCGCTGGAAGCGAACCAACAGCCAAGACAGGACTTTGAAGATTCAAAGTCGACAACCGTTGCCGATCTCGGGCTAGATCCGTTCGACGTTGCTGAAGCCGACGCAATGGCAGAAGGGCCATGCCGAAACTAATTAGGGGGTCCCTATTACAGGACCTCGAACCACCGTCGACATGCGCGGTCTAGGTGCCGGTCAAAGCCTCTGTGCTGAAATTACGTTGAGAATAGTTTTCGCCAACTGTGGTCGGGGTTTCGATTGGGTTTGGCCGGGGTTCTTGCTCTGGCATTGCTGGCCGCAGCGTGCAGCGGTGCGCCCGAGAACACAGCAAATTGCCCCTTCGGGTTTCGTGAGGTGCCAGCCGGCACGCAGACCAAAGATTTGAGTTGCGCCGACCTGACCAACGCCAAACTGAACGGCGCCATCTGGTCGAATACGACGTGCCCGGATGGGTCGAACACCAGCTTTCGCTGCCGCTGAGGCTGTTATTGGGTCAACGAACCGACCACCGGTATCAACGGCGGAAAGGCTTGGCCCAGAACCGATGGTTCACCATTAACCCCCTTAGCGCACATTCTCTGGGCAGAATGTGGCGTTTGTTTTGGCGATCACTGGCCCGGTACTACGGCGACTGGCTTATCGGCAGCGGTTTGTGTTCGTGCTGGGGGTGTTGGTGTTATTCGCGACCGTGACACGGTTTGAGCCATCGGTGGTTCGGGCTTCGGTCATGACGGCTGTGGCTGCGGTTGCTGTTTTGGTGGGGACGGAGGTGTCGAGTGGCCGTGTGTTGGCAGTAGCCGTGGCTGCGTTGGTGGTGGTTGACCCGTTGATCGTGCACAGCGTGGCATTTCAACTTTCGGCAGCTGCGTCGGCTGGGATTTTGTTGTGGTCGGGGCGAGTGGCACGGGCAGTGCCGGGTCCTCGCCCGGTGGTCGAGGCGCTCGCTGTCACCGCTTGTGCCCAGATCGCGGTGGCGCCGTTGTTGGTTTTGCGCTTCGATGGCTTGCCGGTGGCGTCATTGCCGGCAAATTTGTTGGCGGGTCCGGCTGCTGGGCCGGTGATGATGTGGGGGCTGACAGGTGGATTGGTTGCTGGGGTGGTGCCACAGAGGTTGGCCGAGTGGCTGCATATGCCGACGCAACTTGCGTTGTGGTGGATTGATTCGGTGGCTGCGCTTGTGCCTCGGTTGCCGTTAGGTCGTTTAGGTGCGGTCCATGTGGTCTTGTTGTTTCTGTTCGGCGCGTTTGGTTTGCGTCAGGCGAGTCGTTTGGGTCGGGGCGCTGCGCTGGTTGGGTTGGTGGTGACGTTGGGGCATCCGGCTGTTGCGTTGGCGACGATGCCGCACGAGACTCAGATGGTCGATGCTGACTCGGTGATTTGGCATGACGACAACGTGACCGTGTTGCAGGTCGCAGGGCGCTCTCAACCCGAGCAAATCTTGTCGACATTACGTATGGCCAACATCGACGAGATTGACCTGGTCATTGTGGAGCAGTCATCATTCGCGAATGCTTCGTTAATTGGTTGGCTTCGCACCCATTATCGGGTCCATGTGGTGTGGGCGCCGGCCATCACGATGGGAGTTGGCGAGGTTATCCCTGAGACCGTCTCAGGTTTGCTCGTCGACGGCGTGATCCTGACCACTCACCTCGACGGTGACCGCTTGGAGGTACACGCCGTGATTCACGACAAGCTATTGGCGCAGGAATGACTCGATAGGCGGACAACGCTAGCGCCGGGGTTCGAACGCAACCGGACGTCCCATAGGCAAGGGTTGTGCCTGCTCTGGGTGCGCTACCGTCACAGCTGTGCAGCTGCAGTTGGGTCGACGAGGCTTCGATCTCACGACGCGGGCGTTCACGTTGTTGTCACTGGACCATGGCGAAATTCTCGACGCTGGATGCCGCTCGAGCAATGCCGATGCTGACATCGTCGAGGTTGGGGCGGAGAGCCCCAGTGCCAGTATCGGCCAGCTTGAAAGATTGAGGGCCTCATTCGGTGGCTCGATTGGCGTGGGTACCAGCGATGCTGACGTGGCAGCCGCCTACCTCGCCCAAGGGGTCGATATGGCACACGACCCTCAGAGGTTTGCTGATCCCACGTACCCCAGGGTGATCGAAGAGGCAGGAGCCGCTGTGCTCGTCTCGTGTTACAAGGGCGTTTCTTGTCCCTGCTTATTCCTGGTCGAGCGAGTGCAGTGGGCCCGAGCCGCGGGCATCGCTGCAGACAAGATCGTTGCCATGGCAGCGACGCACCAGCTCGCGGCGTTGGCCAGAATCGCTGTTGTCATGTTCGACGGCGGCCGAGGTCCAGATGCACAGGGAGCACACGTCATTGGCGTGATGAAAGCAGCGCGCGTAGTGCGTCGAACAGCGCCGGATAATGACGTGCGGGCAACCCGGCGTACGATCGACACCGTGAGCGAACTACTTGAGCGCCGAGAAACTACAGGAGCGCTCTGATGGCGGTCGTTCAGGTGTTCAGCGGAACTGACTCGGTTCTGCTCGACAAGGCAGTTCGCGATGCGGTTAAGGCAGCGCTGGGAAACCAGTCAGCTGATTTCGCACTCGCTGAACTGACTGAACCCGACTACCAAGTCGATGACGGATACAGCATCTCGCCCTTGGTGGACGCAGCCCAGACTCCGCCGATGCTCACCGACCGTCGTGTTGTGCTGGGTCATCACCTAGCCCGCTTCTCGACCGGCGAAAGCGTCGAGGCACTAGTCGCGTATTTGTCGAACCCGCTCGATACTACTCGTCTGATTCTGGTGTGGAGTCGAGGGCCAGCGCTTAACAAGCGCAGCACAGGCCTTCCCAAGAAGCTGAACGAAGTCCTGAAGACGTTGGGCGTGATGGTCACGAAGACCGACGTGAACCAAAAGGAATCGGGCGCATGGATCGACCATCACCTCAAGGAGCTTGGTCTGTCGCTCGACAACCAGGCTCGACGGCTGTTAGGCGATCACCTAGGCGACAACGTGAATCGGCTTGTCGGCATCTCCCGGAGCCTAATAGCGACACATGGTGTCGGCACACGACTGGGGGTCGACGAGATAGCGCCGTACCTGGGTAGCGCTGGTGATGTTCCACCGTGGGATCTGACCGACGCGATCGCGAACGGAGACACTCCGATGTCACTGGCTTCATGTCGTCGAATGGTGCATGGTGGCGAACGCCATCCACTGGCGATTTTGTCGAGTTTGACCAATCACTACGCTCGGATGGCCTCACTCGATGGAGCCTCTGTGTCGAACGAGCGGGATGCGGCCGCATTCCTGGGCATCAAGGGAAGCACCTACCCGGTGAAGAAAGCCATGCAGCAAGCCCGCCGCATGGGATCGGGCAATGTGAAACGGGCGTGGGGCCTACTGGCCGAGGCTGACTTGGACCTACGCGGCGGCACGGCTGCCGAAACTGAACAGGTCCTTGAAGTCCTGATCGCCCGCCTTACGAAGCTCTAGGGCCGCCCTTCGTTCTAGAACTGTTCTTCAAGGAGTAGCGGTGTGGGGGACAACCCGCGTGCTGTCGAGAAAACGACAAATGCCCGATCCTGCAGGACCGGGCACTTCTTGGTTTCGGCAAGCGGCTAAAGCGCCGAGCCCGAGGTATCAGCTGGCTTTCATAGCCTTAACGAGGCGAGACTTCTTGCGGGCAGCCGTATTCTTGTGGATGATGCCCTTGCTGGCGGCCTTGTCGATGTGCTTGACGGCAAGACGGAGGCTTTCATCGCTCTCGTCGGTGCCGGCAGCAGCCAGGGCCTTCTTCTGGTAAGTGCGCATCTGCGAACGTACGGTTTTGTTTGCAATTGCGCGCTTCTCGTTCTGACGATTGCGCTTGATTGCTGACTTAATATTGGCCATTGCGGTGCACCTAATTGCCGTTTCGAACTTCGGGATTCTAACGTCACGAGCGGCCCTTTACTCCCGCTGGGCACGGCTTTTGTCGATTCTTCGTCACAGACAGAGTGACAAGACAGTTGGAACTGGCTGCGACATTTCGCCAATAGGCTCAACCTCTCATGAGTCTGGACAAGATCCGCAATATTGCGATCATCGCGCACATCGATCACGGAAAGTCGACGTTGGCCGACCGCATGCTGGAAATATGCGGCGCCGTAGAGGCCCGCGACATGCGCGCCCAATACTTAGACACCATGGACATCGAACGCGAGCGTGGCATCACTATCAAGCTGCAAAGTGTGCGCCTCGAGTGGAAGGGCTACATCATCAATCTGATTGACACGCCCGGCCACGTGGACTTCGGCTACGAAGTCTCTCGCTCGCTTGCTGCTTGCGAAGGCGTGGTTCTGCTGGTCGATGCCGCCCAGGGGATCGAAGCCCAGACGCTGGCCACCGCGTATCTCGCGATCGAGAACGACCTTGAGATCGTTGGTGTGTTGAACAAAATCGACCTGCCAGCCGCCGAGCCCGAAAAGTACGCCGCAGAAATCGAGCAGGTTCTTGGCCTTGTTGCAGAAGACATCCTGCCGTGCAGCGCCAAGACCGGCGAAGGTGTAGAGGCGATTCTCGATGCCATCATCGAACAAATCCCCCCGCCCGAGGGCGACCCTGATGCCCCATTGCAAGCGCTGATCTTCGATTCGCACTTCGACCAGTACCGGGGTGTCGTCAGCTCACTGCGCGTCATGAACGGTCGGATCGAAGCCAGTCAGTCCGTGCGGTTCATGCAGGCGGGCACTGTGCACGCTGTCGACGAGATCGGTGTGCGGACGCCAGGCAATAAACCCGTCAAAGTACTTGAAGCCGGCGAGGTCGGTTATCTGATCGCTGGCATCAAAGACGTCGGCGAAGCCCGATCGGGTGAGACCGTCACCGATGCCCGTAAACCAGCCGAGGCCGTCCTCGACGGCTACAGCGAACCACAGCCGATGGTCTTCTGCGGCCTCTACCCAATCGAGGGTGACGACTATTCGACCTTGCGAGAGTCGCTTGAGAAGTTACAGCTCAACGATTCGAGCTTCACTTATGCCCCCGAGACATCGGGAGCGCTGGGCTTCGGCTTTCGCTGTGGTTACCTGGGCCTGCTGCATATGGAGATCGTGCGCGAACGCCTCGAACGCGAGTTCAACCTGAGTCTCATCGCCACCGCACCGTCGGTTGAGTACATCGTCGACAAGACGAATGGCGACGAAGTCACCATCGACAATCCAAGCGAGATGCCTTCGGCCGCCGAAATTATTGGCATCCGTGAACCGTTCCTGAAAGCCACGATCATTTCGCCGTCGGAGTTCACCGGCACGTTGATGGACCTGTGCCAAACTCGGCGCGGCGTCATGGAACGAATGGACTACTTGTCACCTGAGCGCATCGAAATGGTTTATCGCCTTCCGCTGGCAGAAGTGGTCGTCGACTTCTTCGATCAGATGAAGAGTCGCACCCAAGGTTACGCCAGCCTCGACTACGAACCTGACGGTTACACCACGGGCGACCTAGTCAAGGTTGACGTGCTTCTCCAGGGTGAACCCGTCGACGCGTTCAGCTCGATTGTGCACCGCGACAAGTCGCAAGACTACGGCCAGCGCATGACTGAAAAGCTCAAGGAATTGATTCCGCGGCAGCAGTTTGATGTGCCTATTCAGGCAGCCATCGGCGGCAATATCATCTCACGCCAGACCGTCAAAGCTTTCCGCAAGGACGTCACTGCCAAGCTCTACGGCGGCGACGTCACGCGAAAAAACAAACTGTTGCAGAAGCAAAAAGAGGGCAAGAAGCGCATGAAGTCTATCGGCCGCGTCGATGTGCCTCAAGAAGCCTTCATCTCTGCACTTAAGCTCGACGACTAAGCTATTTGACGCCGTACCTGCTTTCGTAGCATTCTTCCGCTATCGAGGCTGAGTGCAGCCGATCTGACTCGAATCGGTTGAAGCGGTCCGCTTAGAGGCTCACCTCTAACTCTTAACTCTGGCTTTTGACGGCTATGTGGGTCGCTGGTGAGGCCTGTGAGGCTGAGCTGGCAGCCAGGGCCGACTGCTAATGGAGTCGTGCAGCGGAGCAAGCAAACAAAATGGCGCAGGTGTGACGGTGACTCATAGAGCGGTGTGTGCCATAGATGTCAGAGACAGCACCGTTGTTCCAATGGGGGAGCGCTATTGTTACGACACCATGGCATACGACCGATTGACAGAGCGCAAGGAAGCAATCTTGCAAGCCGTCGTCGAAGAATACATGGCAACGGCACGGCCCGTCGGCTCCGGCTTGGTGACCGAACAGAGTGAAGTAAAGGTTTCATCAGCCACGGTCCGCAAAGAGTTGAGCGCTCTTGAGGAGGAAGGATTCCTGCACCAGCCCCACACCAGCGCTGGGCGTGTCCCCACAGGTAAGGGCTACCGCTACTTCATCGATGCGTTGATGGGCCCTTCCAGCCTTAACTCAGCCCAAAATCAGCGCATCAGCGACTTCTTCGCACACTCTCACGGCGAACTCGAACGGATCTTTCGAGACACAAGCCGGCTGCTCGCAGGGGTCACCGACTATGCCGCCGTTGTCGTAGCACCCAAGCCCGATGTTGCGCGGGTCCGAGCGGTGCAGCTCGTATCGCTAGACCCACGGGTGGTCCTCATGGTCGTTGTCTTCTCCAACGGCGGAATAGAGCGCCGGACGTTCGAGCTAGAGGCCGACATGACCGACGAGCAAGTGGCATCGGCACAAGAGATGCTCGCTCCAGCGATGATCCAGGGCACCGAAGCTCACATCGTTCCAACTGGCGACAACGCGGTAGACGCACTGCTCGGCGACGCAGTGGGCTCGCTAGCGGTCGCCGACAGCGCTGACAGTTTGCACGGACGAGTGCATGTGGGCGGCCGCTCGTCGGTCGCTGCTGGGTTCGACGAGACCGAGACTGTCTCCCGGGTTCTCCAGCTGTTTGAGCGCCAACTGCTCGTCGTCACGCTCATCAAGGACGTGCTCGACAGGGGCCTACGAGTGGCCATTGGCGCCGAGACGGGTGTGCAGAACCTGAACGAATGCTCGCTCGTTGTGGCGCCGTATCAAGTCGAAGGCTGTGACGCCGGATCGATAGGCGTGCTCGGTCCAACCCATATGAATTATCCTCAAGCGCTCGCCGCGGTTGCGGTCATTTCCAATCAACTCGGCGAACATCTAACACGCGGGTAACCATGGCTGATTATTACGAACTGCTCGAGGTAGACCGCTCTGCCTCGCCTGAAGAGATCAAAAAGGCGTATCGAAGACTTGCTCGCGAGTTCCACCCGGACCGAAACCCGGGTGATGAAGCAGCCGAAGCAAGATTCAAAGACGTCGCGAAAGCCTACGAGACACTCAGCGACGCCGAGCGCCGTGCGCACTATGACCGCTTCGGCGAGCAGCGGCCAGGCGGCGGAGGCCAAGGCGACGCCGCCGGCTTCGGCGATATCTTTGACGCTTTCTTTGGCGGGCAGAGCCCCTTTGGCGGGGGTGGCGGCGGCTTCGGTGGTCAACAAGAGCGACAAGGGCCGGCCCGGGGGGATGACCTCGAAGTGGTCGTCGACGTACCCTTCGAAGAAGGGGTGCTGGGTTCGGCGCAGCCGGTCGAAATTCGCACGCATGTGCCATGTGAGCCATGCGAAGCAACCGGAGCTGTCGATGGCTCCCGCGTGGTGTCGTGTGAGACCTGCGGCGGTATTGGCCAGGTTAGGCAAGTGCGCAGGTCGATCCTCGGTCAGATGGTGTCCACGGGGACGTGTCCTACCTGCGAAGGTGCTGGCGAAATCATCGAGGCGCCGTGCAACTCCTGCAGCGGCGCTGGGCGAGTCGTTGCTGACCGGACCTACACGGTTGACATACCGGCTGGGGTCGACACGGGAGCCACGCTGCGTTTGAGCGGTCGAGGTGCCGCTGGTCAACGAGGCGCTGGCTTCGGTGACCTCTATGTGCGAGTCCGTGTTCTTCGCCACGATCGTTTCCAACGCGACGGCGACGATCTGGTCACCGAGCTTGCGGTGCCCATGACGGTGGCATCACTCGGTGGCGAGCTCGAACTTGAAACGCTGGAAGGAACCGAGATCGTCCTAGTAGAAGCCGGCACCCAGACCGGGAAGGTCTTTAAGCTCCGCGGCCATGGCGTGCCTAGCCTGAAAGGTGGACGTCGGGGAGATATCCGGGCAATTGCTGTCGTAATGACACCCGAGAAACTCAGCGATCGAGAAGAAGAACTGTTGCGGGAATTTGCGGCGCTTCGGGGCGATGAACTCTCAGAGAGTCGGTCGCTACTGGGGCGCATCCGTTCCGCCCTGAGCTGATCGAAGGGGGACTATGACTACACCCGATCTCCGAAGACAGGATGGCCCACATGTCTTCGTGAGCGATCTTGAGCGACCAGAACTGACCGACGGTGATCGTCATCATCTGTTTCGCTCGCTGCGTTTACGCGACGGCGATACTTTGACGCTGTCTGATGGCCAGGGCAGCTGGCGCTCCGGGCTATTTGGCGCGATCATCGAGCCGACGGGTCCTATCTATCAGGTTGCTTCGCCGGCTTATCGTGTGGGTTTGGGCGTCGCCTTGACCAAGGCAGCCAAACCAGAATTCGCGGTGCAGAAAGCGACTGAACTCGGGATCGATGACCTTGTAGTGTTCGAAACAGAACACTCTGTAGCGAGATGGGATAAAGCGAAACGCTCGCGTAATGAACAGCGGTTGATCAAGGTCGCGCGCGAAGCCGCTATGCAGAGCCGACGTGTCACGATCCCGACCGTCCAGGTGCTGAGCGATCTGGAACCGCTGCTTGCGGGCAGCGGTGTTGCTCGAGCTGATTTTGATGGTATTCCAATGAATTCTCAGCACCGACTTGTGTTGATTGGTCCTGAAGGCGGATGGTCAAAGCGCGAGCGAGACATGATTCCTGATGTCGTAGATTTGGGACCAACGGTGCTACGCGCCGAGACGGCGGCCGTTGTCGCGTCCGCATTTCTGGTTACTTCTCGGGACCGAAACGGCCAGGCGATTACTCCAACAACCACATGACGCGGTTTGTGCGACCACGTAAAGCGTCTACATTGGCACCTATGAACGAGGCGACGGCGGAACTCGAAAATGAGTACACAGCCCAGGTTGGTGAACGGCTGCGCAGCATTAGGCGACAAAAGCGCATGTCACTTCTCGACGTAGAAGGGGTATCGGGGAAAGAATTTAAGGCCTCGGTGCTTGGTGCATACGAACGAGGCGAGCGGGCCATCTCAGTGCCTCGGCTACAGCGCCTCGCTGGCATTTACGCGGTCCCGGTGGCTCAGTTACTGCCTGCTTCGGAGGAGCCTAACGAGGGCGATGACAGGTCTCTCGGCGTCCCATTTGGGGCAAGCGCTGCAATGACGATCGACCTCGAGCGCTTGCGGGGCCTCGAAGGGACCGAAGCAGAACTGCTAAATCGGTATCTACGCGGTATCCAGGTCCAACGCCAGGACTTCAACGGCAAGGTGCTGACGGTCCGCTCCGACGACCTGAGAGCGCTTGCGTGCATGCTCGGCGTGGCCAGTGCCGCCGCTGCCGGTCAACTCGAAGCCATGGGTCTCGCGTACCGAGTCTGAACCCGGACGCCCGAATGGGGCCATACACCTGGAAATTAGTGAGAGCTAGTGCCGGTGGCTGCGCGTGTCGTTCCGTGAATGTCTGGCTATGACCAGCATGGATGGGCGACGAAGCACGGTCTCGGGCGGCGCATGACGTTTTGTAGGTAGGAGACGGGTTTTCTTGAGGTTCAGCTATACGCCCGAGGAGTCAGGTGTTGTGTTCGGAGAACGTAATCAGGCCTTGATTCGTGCAGTGGAACCGTAGCTCTGTGACGACGCTAACCGTTGCTAGGTCGTCGCGATCGAACGTAGGGAGAACGCTGTAAGCGAACGCTCTTCGGCCAGTGACGGCACGATGATTTGTCGCTATGCCCTGATCCTCTGACCCCAGCCGAGAGCGAGACGCCTGCTGCAACCGACAGTAACGAAAGCACCGGAGATGCCAAAACGAGAATGGCCCGACGCTCGAGCGCCGGGCCATTCGTAGAATTGTTGATGAATACGGGTTAGCGAACGTTCATAGGCACATAGTCACGCACATCGGCCCCAACGTAGAGCTGGCGAGGACGAGTAATACGTGATTCCTGCTCGAGCATCTCGTTGTAGTGAGCCAACCAGCCAGTGACACGAGGGATGGTGAACAGCACGGTGAACATTTCTGGCGGGAAGCCGAGTGCTTGGTAGATCAGGCCTGAGTAGAAGTCGACGTTCGGGTAGAGCCTGCGTGACTTGAAGTACTCGTCGTTGAGTGCTACTTCTTCGAGCTTGAGTGCAATGTCGAGCTTCGGGTTAGCGCCGGTTACCTTGAAGACAGCATCGGCTGCTTCTTTGATGATCGTGGCACGAGGGTCGAAGTTCTTGTAGACACGGTGGCCGAAGCCCATCAGACGGCGATCGCCGCGCTTAACACCAGCGATGAACTCATCCACCTGGTCGTAAGTGCCGATTTCGTCGAGCATGGTGAGCACTGCCTCGTTGGCGCCGCCGTGGCGAGGTCCATAGAGTGCACCTGCAGCTGCAGAAACAGCAGAATACGGATCAGCATGGGAGCTGCCAACCGTGCGAGCCGTAGTCGTTGAGCAGTTCTGCTCGTGATCGGCGTGCAGGATGAACAGCACGTCAAGTGCCTTGGTGATGGCAGGATCACATTCGTACTTCGACTCGGCACCCTTGAACATCATTGACAAGAAGTTCGTGGCGTAGTCGAGGTCGTTGTCTGGGTAGACGTTTGGCATGCCGACCGAAGCGCGGTAGGCACCTGCCGCGAGGGTCGGAAGCTTGGCGACCAGACGAGTCGTCTGCAGCATTCGGTTTGCAGGGTCTTCGACGTCTTTGGCGTCAGGGTAGAACGTGCCGAGCGCAGCGATCGAGGACATGAGCATGCCCATGGGATGCGCATTGAACTGGAAGCTGTCAACGAAATGACGACGGAAGTTCTCGTGCGTGTACGAGTGGGCTGCGACGTCGTGTGTCCACTGGTCGAGTTGCGGAGCATCGGGCAACTCGCCGTTGAGCAACAGGTAGGAGACCTCGAGGTATGTCGAGTCTTTGGCAAGCTGTTCGATCGGGTAGCCCCGGTAACGCAGGATGCCTTCGTCGCCCTTGATGTCGGTTATCGAGCTTAGACACGACGACGTGGTCGTGAAACCAGGGTCGTTGAACCACAGACCGGGCAGATTCTGCGTCCAGGCGCTGCTATCGACGCCGCCGTCTTCTATCGGGATTTCAAAAGACTCACCAGTGCGATTGTCGGTGATGGTGATGGAATCGGACACAAGATTTCCTTAGACGAGGTCGTGGAGTTTTGAGGAAATGCGGGACAGGCGGTTGCTAGCTGTGCTCGACGTTCGCTTTCCCAACGGAAACCGCACGTTATCGCGGCGCGCCTGGTTCTATGGAATCGAGCATTGTGTTAGAGCGGTGAATTGCCGTGGCGACGGCGAGGTAGACGCTCGCGTTTCGACGCAAGGAGGTCAAGTGCTTCGGCGATCTGCTTGCGGGTATCGGCTGGGTCAATAACCATGTCGATCGATCCTCGTTCGGCCGCGACGTAGGGATTAAGCAAACGTGCGTCGTAGTCGGCTTCGATCTGAACCCGTTCTTCAGCTGATGCTCGGCGATGCAAAATTTCGACAGCACCCTTGGCACCCATCACCGCTATCTCAGCAGATGGCCACGCCATAGCGATGTCGTTACCCATGGTCTTGGAGTCCATAACGATGTAGGCGCCGCCGTAACTCTTTCGCAGCGTCACCGAGATCCGGGGCACCGATGCACGGGCATACGCGAAAGCGAGTTGAGCGCCATGGCGGATCATGCCGCGCCATTCGAGGTCTTTGCCCGGCTGAAATCCGGGGGTGTCGACGAACGTGAGCAGCGGGACGTTGAAGGCATCGCAAAGGCTGACGAAACGCGCACCCTTTTGGCTGGCAGCGATGTCGAGCGTGCCAGCGAGCACCTGAGGTTGATTGGCCACAATGCCCACGGCATAGCCACCAACGTTGGCGAATGCGGTGATCAGGTTGCCAGCCCATTGGCCTCGTAGCTCGGTGATCAGCTGGTCATCAGCGATGACCTCGAGTACGTCGCGGACGTCGTAGCTGCCGCTGGGATTCGTCGGCACGATGTTGCGTAGCTGGGGGCAAGGACGGTCAACAGAATCAGTCGTGGGGCGGAAGGGTGCGAGTTCAGCGTTGGATGTCGGGAGATAGGACAGGATCTCGCCCACCAACTCTTTGGCGGCGTCCTCATCGGCGACCACGGCGGTGACTACGCCACTCTTTGTTGCGTGGATCGAGGGTCCGCCGAGATCGTCATGGTCCACAGGAAGCCCCGTGAACTGTTCGACCATTGCAGGTCCAGACACAAACGCATAGGCATCTTCGACCATGATGACGACGTCGGCGACACCCAACATGAGCGCAGGGCCTGAGACCACAGGGCCGGTCACGACGAGCACCGTGGGCACGATGCCCGAACACTTGATCATGGCCCGGGCAGCGCTGCCCCATCCGTGCGCTGCGGTGATCCCCTCGCGCACATCGGCGCCTGTCGACTGAACGAAGCCGACTACCGGATGGCCTTTGGCCCGTGCCAGTTCACAGGCAGCGCCGATGGTCATTGCGTCGGCTTGGCTCATAGAACGCAAGTCGCCGACAACCGTAAAACTGACGACTTGCTGGTCGTTGATTGTTCGGACCCCGGAGCGAACGGTGCCAGCGATACCTGCGCGCAGTTCGATTTGACGAGGACTCTGGACCGGAGGGTCTGGCACACCGATACTCATTTGGCACTAATCATCAATGGATTGATAGCACGTTGGAGTCGGGAAACAGTGACTCGGGGGAAGATGCCTGGTCGTAGGTGTGGCATCCGGGCAGCGACGCAGCAGCGGTTCGCGCGATTTCAATGATGATCGCTGACACAGCCTGGAGGGCCCGGGCTGGCTGGGTGCTGCTTCGAGCCATGAGCGCAACGTCACGTGGCGGCATATCATCAATGTCTTTTACAACCGAAGTCTGTTCGTTCCGACCCGCTGCTGCGGTCGCCGGGACGAGGGCGATCCCAACGTTAGCGGCGGCCATGGCTTGCACAAGAGCACTACTGCCGACTTGGAGGGCCGCACTCAGTGGGACACTGGCTTGGCTGAATGGTCGGGAGATGTGGTCGTACAGCGGAGTGTCCTGGGGAGGGAGTAAGAGCCGCGTATTTGCGAGGTCTCGCAAGCTCACTGAGGGTTTGCTGGCAAGATGATGATCTATTGACAGCACTGCCACTACGTCTTCGGTAAACAGCGGGGTCGACGTCAGTTCCGGATTGCTGGCACCAGTAGTTATCGCGAGATCGATGTGGCCCGAGAGTAGTTGTTGCATCAGGATCCCCGAGTGTGCCTCGACCACGGTGACCGAGACTTCGGGTAGATCTCGACTTGAGCGTGCGAGCGTCGGTGGAATGACGGCAAGACCGATCGCCGCGGTCGTACCGCAGACGACATCGCCGATGATGCGGTCTTCGAGCGTTGCAAGATCCTCGCTGATTGCGTTCAGCTGGCGCACAATCTCGCGGCTCCGCAGCTCGACCGCCGAGCCTGCTGCGGTGAGTTTTCGTGTACGCCGATCAAGAAGCATGGTTCCGAGCTCGAGTTCCAGCCGGGCGACATGTGTCGAGACATTGGATTGCACGGTGAAGAGGGCAGTTGCTGCTGCCGAGAACGAGCCATTGTCAATAACAGCTAGGAAAGACCGTAATTGTCGCAGATCCATCATCTACTCGTTTCTGGCTGGTTTGATGGTGCCGATGGCACCTTAGGCGGAATAGAACGGTCGTTCCAATCCGTTCACTCCCGAAGAAGTCAGTAGTGTTACGGTATCGAAAAAACAGATACTTGATATCATCAACACATGTTGGACAAAGTACGTGAACAGTTTCACAATCTACTTAACGCAATCGACGTGTTCCCCCCAACACGACATATTTGCAAGACCAGAAGCTGATTCCCCCCATTAGCTCGGTCCTGAAGGAGTTGGCTATCCAGCCAACTCCTTCTTCTTTTTTCTCCGGAGCGTTAAGGCTGTCGCAACTGCCGCAGAGTTCGGCCCATCAGTCGGTTGAACCAGACATCTTGGCGATTGTGGGCGCCGAGGAGCGAGCCTGACCAACCCCTGGCATGGTCGGACATGCCATCCACCGCGACGTGGCCGTTGAAATCCCTGCGCCGCTGGGTTGAGGTGTACACCTCAACCTTTATGAACGCTTCGGGGAAGAGTCGGTTTAGATGCAGCTAGCACTGCATGCTGTTCGGCTGTTTGCTGGGCATCGGCTGCGTAGCGCCGAGTCGCGGGTCGTAAGGCCGCTGATGTCTTGGCAAGCGCAGCGTCGCGTGAAGTTCAGCGACACCGCAGCGAGCAGACGACGTTGCTTCTAGGGGCCACCGCTCCATAGCAACTAACCGCCGTCTGTCGGGGATGCGGTGAGTTCGGTCACAGCGTTTGCACCCAGTACGCGTCGATCGATCGTCGGTGTGACACTACGAACGAGATGCTCGACTCGAGATCGTGGGGCAGCTAGTCGCGGTGCATCCAGAGCTGCGGTTACGCCGTACCACTCGAGCGCGTCGTTAGGCCACCTGCCGATGGCGACGCGATGAGAAGTCTGAACCCGAGCAAGTAGCACGCGTTTCAGATTTAGTCGAGTTCGATGTCAGCGTACTGATCGCGTAGCACTCGCTTCAGGATTTTCCCACTGGGATTGCGTGGGATTACGTCGACAAACTCGACGACCTTGATGGCCTTGTAAGGCGCTAGCTTGGCGTTGCAAAACGCCATGACGTCTTCGGCTGAGACGTCGCTGGACTTGACGATGACCGCAAGTGGTGACTCGCCCCACTTCTTGGACGGAACGCCGATGACACCGGCATCAGCGATGCAATCATGGCTCAGCAGAACGTTCTCGATTTCAGCGGGGTACACGTTCTCGCCGCCTGAAATCAGCATGTCCTTGATGCGATCAACAATGGTCAAGAAGCCGTCTTGGTCGAGAACGCCAGCATCGCCGGTGTGCAACCAACCATCAACGATTGCTTCCGCGGTTGCCTCTGGGCGATTCCAGTACCCAACCATGACGTTCGGACCAGCGAGCAGGACTTCTCCGGATTCACCTGGATCGCAATCGCTGCCGTCTTCACCGATGACGCGCACCTGGCCGTGGAAGAACGCTCGGCCAGTAGAGCCGACATGGGTCTTGGCATCGTCGCCGATGATGACGCAGCCCGGACCAGCGGTCTCAGTCAAGCCATAGACCTGGTGGATCTCGACCCCTAGGTCGGCATAAGCCTCGATCAGCGTTACAGGCACGGGCGCTGCACCGCTCAGGACCCAACGAAGTGTCGATAGATCGTGGACGTCGGCGTTGTAGGTCATCTGCATGAACTGCAACATTGCCGGGACCATGAGCGTCGAGTTGATCTTCTCTTCGGTAATCAAGCGCCACGACTCAGCCGGATCGAAGCTACGCATCAGCACGGTCGTTCCGCCGGCGTAGGCGTTGGCCAGCACGGGGTTCAGCGCACCCACATGGAAGAGTGGCAGCGAGTTCAGGAACCGGTCTCCGAGCCGGAAGTCCAGGCTTGCAGTGCCAGTCAGGAGCGACCACATGACGGTGTCATGGCTGTGGATCACGCCCTTGGGCAGGCCGGTCGTGCCCGAGGTGTACATGATGAACGCGTAGTCGTCGCCACTCGCTGTGGACTCGATCTCGGTGTCGGCGGCGATGTCGACCCATTCGTTGTATTCCAGGACACCGTCGGCAGGTGTGCCGCCGACCTGAATCCAGGTGGTGATGTCTGTCCTGTCGCCTCGAGAGGCGAGTTCAGCACATACTGCGGCGAACTCTTCGCTGAAGATAAGCACGCTTGTGCCGGAGTCTTTCAGGATGAACTCGAGTTCCTCGGCGATCAGGCGCACGTTGAGCGGCACATTGACGGCGCCGATCTTGGCGGCTGCGAAGAACGTCTCTACGAATTCCACGCCGTTCATGAGCAGTAGCCCGACGCGGTCACCTGGGGCGACACCAATACTGGTCAGAGCATTGGCCGTCTTGTTGCTGCGAGCGTTGAGCTCTCCGAACGAGAACCGGCGGTCGCTAGCGACATCGAAAATTGCTTCGACAGTTGGCTCTCGGTACGCCCGCTTGGTCAGGAATTGGCCGATGTTCATCACGATTCGTGATCTCTCCAGATAGTTGTTGTGCCCGGAGGATAGAGGCGATTGTTGGCCCTTGCCCCTCCGGGTGCGGTGTTGATAGCGCCGCTAGCGGCGGCCAAGGCATCGGCTATCCTCGGTATCTCGGCGATGTGGCGCACTAATCGGTCACGATCTCGGGATGGAGAGAGCCGCCAGAGGCCTCCCGGCGTTCCCTTTTTGCTGGCCAGCATCTCCATGGTTGCGCGGTCATGAAGGGGTCTTACTATGTTCTTACTTGCGCGCAGCACGATGTATGGCATGAAGCAACGAGGATCATCGATTTCCGCTCGTACGTTGGCGCCTAGCCGTGTTCTCTTGCTTTGGCAGTGGACGCTGGTGTTCGTCGCTGTTGCTGTCCTAGTGGCATGCGGGAAATCAAGCGGCATGGACCCAGTTGATGCTGGTGACTCGGCCGCAGACAACGAGGCGCCGGCTGACAGCCAACCCATAGCTGTTATCACTGTGAATAGAGATACAGGGCCCCAAACGCTTGCTGACTACATCGGTGCCGCAGCGAGCGGCGAGCAGGGCGGGCGACGGGGTCAGGGCGGCTTCGGTGGCGACCAGGACGCAACGCTCGAACAACAGCGACGCATTCAACAAGAGATCCAGATCTGCATGCAGGCCCAAGGTTTCGAGTACTTGCCCGAAGAAGCAGGCGACGGTCTCCGATTCTTCCTTGCCGCACAAAACCAGGGTGCAGCGCCAGCCGATTATGCAGCGACCGAGGGATTCGGGATCAGTACCCGGTTCGATGTCCTGCTGGAAGGCGACCTAGAAATCGAGGAGTCTGCTGACCCGAACGGGGACTATGTTGCGAGGCTTAGCGAGGGTGAGGCCGATGCGTGGAACTTGGCGCTCAGCGGCGCCCCGCCCGAACGGAATGCTGAAGGCCAGCTTGTCGACCCTGAAACTGGCGAGGTCATCCAGCGCTCTGGCCCCGGTCAGAGATCTGGCGGGTGCCGCCTCACCGCTGAAAAGCGGGTCCGAGGCGACGCGGTAGTCCTCGGCGAACTGGAGGATGAGCTCGTTCTGCTGTTGGACCGTATCGAGTCTGATCCGCGGGTCACCGAGATTCGGCGCCAGTGGGTTGGCTGCATGAGTGAGGATGGCTTCGACTATGCCGACGAGCGCGAGGCCCGCGCTGACATCAATAGACAGGTCACGCCACTATTGCGCTCGTTCTTCGCCTCGAGCCTTACAGGCGAACAAAGCCAAGGCGAAGCCCGATGGCAACAAGGGGGCGGGGGAGGCAATCCACTAGAGGCCATTGCTGGTTTACATCTGACACCTGAACAGAACGCTGAACTCGACGCGCTGCAGGATCTCGAACGGTCGATGGCCGTCACTTCTTTGGCCTGCCAAGGTGACACCGGTCAAGAGATCGCAGACATCACGGCGCGCTATGAGGCCGAGTTCGTCGACCTCAACCGAGAAGCTCTGGAAGGCTTGGGTTCCTAGGGCCACGTCTGGCTGTTCCTGATGTCTTGGTCGAGTGCCTCGACGGGGCATCGCGATTCCACCAGAGATAGAAGGTTGGCCGAATAGCTCACCGGAAGAACCGGACGGGACACTACGTCAATGAACTAATCGCCGGGCGGCGGCCGAAGCACCAAGTTGTCGGCGAAGAATTCCAACGTCTGTCGCCATGCAACTGCTTCGGCTGCAGCGTCGAAGTTCGGATGGTCGATCTCAGCGAATCCGCTGGCGACTCCGGGGTGTTGCTCGACGTGAAACTCTCGTCGGGCGAGTTGCAAGTTAAGGCCCATCATTGCACTGTCGTCGTCGGTTATGTCGTCGTCGTGCTCAGCAAAATGCAGCAGATACGACGCCGTCGCATCTTCAAACGCGATCGACTGGGTTCCGTAGAACGACGCTATCGCAGCACATTGGTCTGCAAAGCGAACCGAAAGCCACAGCGCCCAGGAGGCTCCGGCTGCATAACCAAGCACACCAACCGGAGCCGTTGGATCAGGACAGGTCGCCTGCAGTAACCGGAGTGAGGATTTCGCCAACGAGGCCGAGACGTTCATGTCGGCCTCGAGTAAATGCGTGTGAGCTTGGTCTGCGTTGGTCGCCACTGCACCGTCGTATAGGTCTGGGGCGAGCACCGTGAACCCAGCCTCAGCGAGTTCGTCGGCCTTGTCCTTGACCCCGGCGGATAATCCCCAGGGAGAGGACAGAAGCAAGATGCCGGGGCCAGGTTCTGCAGGAGGCCGGGTGAAGTAGCCGGTGCCCGGCGACGGAAGCGAGGTCACAGCAGCGAACGGTATCCAGGACCAATGAAGACCGCCACTGGCCTTACCAGTAATAGAGTTAAAAGGTGTCAGAAACGCCCGAAGAGACCGAGCATCCGTCCGACTTCATTCGTGACCTCATCCGCAGCGATAACGAGCAGGGCACCTACGGCGCTCGGGTGCAAACGCGCTTCCCACCTGAACCCAACGGCTTTCTCCACATCGGCCATGCCAAGGCGATCTGTCTGAGCTTTGGTGTTGCCAGTGAATTTGGGGGCACGTGCAATCTGCGATTTGATGACACGAACCCCGAGAAGGAGAGCGAAGACTTCGTCACCGCCATCCAGCGGGACGTGCAGTGGCTTGGATTCGAGAGCGATCGAGGCGCACTCTTTGCTAGCGACTATTTCGAGCAGCTGTACCTGTGGGCTGAAGACCTAATTAGCCAGGGGCTGGCGTATGTCGACGACCAGGATGCTGAAGCAATCTCTGAGAACCGAGGCGACTTCACTACGCCTGGGTCGAATAGTCCGTTCCGAGAACGTTCTGTCGAAGAGAACCTGGACTTGTTCCGCCGAATGCGAGCTGGCGAGTTCGGTGATGGCGAGCACGTGCTGCGTGCAAAAGTTGATATGGCGAGCCCCAATATGTCCATGCGCGATCCACTCATGTACCGCATTCGCCATGTCACACATCACCGCACTGGTGACGACTGGTGTATCTATCCAAACTATGACTGGGCCCACGGCCAGAGTGATGCCATCGAAGGCGTCACCCATTCGTTTTGCACGCTCGAGTTCGAGAACAATCGTGAGCTCTACAACTGGTTTCTTGAGAAGTTAGACCTTCCGAACGATCAGCCTCGCCAGACCGAATTCGGCCGCCTTGGCCTGACACACATCATCACGTCGAAGCGAAAACTGGCTGCGCTCGTCGAGTCCGGCACGGTCGAGGGTTGGGACGATGCACAGATGTCCACGCTTAGCGGTATGCGTCGGCGGGGCTATCCGGCCAAGTCGATTCGCCAGTTCTGTGATCACATCAGCGTTGGGCGTGTGAACGGCACCACCGAGGTCGAACTGCTCGAATCATTTGTGCGGACCGAGCTCAACAAGACAGCGTTGCGACGGATGGCTGTACTGGACCCGTTGAAGATGGTGATTACGAACTGGCCTACCGACGCAGACGGTGCCCCTGTTGTCGAAATGCGCGAGGTCATCAACAATCCTGAGGATGAAGCAGCAGGTACCCGCTTGGTCCCGTTCAGTGGTGATTTGTGGATCGAACGTGACGATTTCATGGTTGACCCGCCGAAGAAATTCTTTCGACTCGCGCCCGGCCGCGAGGTTCGGCTTCGAGCTGCGTATTTTGTGACATGCACCGACGTGGTCACCGACGATGATGGGAACGTGACCGAAGTCCACGTCACCTATGACCCGGAAACAGCCGGTGGGCAAGCGCCCGACGGGCGCAAGGTCAAGGCGACTATGCACTGGGTCTCGGCCGCAACAGCGCTCGAAGCCGAGGTCCGGCTCTATGACCGTCTCTTCTTGTCGGCACAGCCATCTGCGGGTGGGGCGGACCCGCTCGATGATGTGAATCCTGATTCGATGACCGTCGTGGAAGACGCCAAACTTGAACCTGGACTCGTAGACACCCCGCTGGGCGATGTTGTTCAATTCGAACGTATTGGTTATTTTGCTCACGACATGGATCGTCCGCTGACCTTCCATCGGACCGTTGGACTGCGCGACGAATGGGCCCGTATCCAGAAGCGGAACGGTTGAGTCAGATGTCCGCCGCAACTCACCGCCAGAACCCGGTGACTCCGAGCCCGATCTTCTTCGGAATTGTGTTGCTCACCATTTTCTTGGGGACTGCATTGGCTCGGGGCTACCGGTACGACGGTGTTACCATGTTCCTCTTTGTTGTCACGGGCTGGGCGTTGTCGCTCGCGCTACACGAGTTTGGTCACGCCATCGTGGCCTATGTGGGTGGCGATCGCTCGGTGGCTGACAAGGGTTATTTGACCTTAGACATCCGCAAGTACGGCGACATCAAGACCTCGCTTTTGTTCCCTATCTTCATTCTGATCATCGGCGGTATCGGGCTACCCGGAGGCGCTGTTTGGATCAATGTCAGAGCCATCCGGTCGCCAGTGATACGCAGCCTCATGAGCGCTGCTGGTCCGGCTGCCTCGGGCCTGTGTGCTCTGCTGTGTCTTGTGCCGGTCAGAATCGGACTGATCGAGGCTCCCGGGCTGGTGATTGGGCTGTCATTTCTTGGCTGGATCCAGATCATCGCAATGATCTTCAACCTGCTGCCAATTCCGGGACTCGACGGCTTTGGCATCATCGAGCCGCACCTTTCCCAACAGACACTTCGCTCGATCCAACCATTGCGCCAATACGGGATGATCCTGATCTTCATAGCGATCTTCTTTCTGCCGCCGGTACGAGATGCCTTCTTCGGTTTCACCGATTCGGTTACGGAATTCGTTGGAGGGTCAGACGTATTCGAAGCCCGGGCCCGTGGTTGGTTCGAGTTCCGTTTCTGGGAGCGCCGATAGCGCCATGGCCGAGCAGGTGCGTATCGATAAATGGCTCTGGGCCGTCCGGTTGTATAAGACGCGGGCCACAGCAAACGAGGCATGTTCCAGCGGCCGGGTGCGGATTAATGGTTCCCCGGCGAAACCGGCTCAGCGGGTCAAGGCTGGCGACACCATCGTGTCACGACGCAAAGGATTTTCAAGGACCTATCAGGTAGTGAAGGTCATTGAGAAGCGCGTCGGTGCACCCGTTGCTGTCGAGTGTTATGTCGACGAGACACCCGACGAGGCTAAGCCGAAACCTCGTTCGATGGACGAGCGAATTGATGCGGCATGGGCCGAGCGGCCGACTGGAACCGGCCGTCCAACCAAGCGTGATCGCCGACAGATGGAGAAGTTCATGGACCTAGGTAAGAAACAGCGCCGTTAGCTCGTTTCAGAGCGGGTCTTTGCTCAACAACCCACCGTGGTGGATGGGTTGTTGGGTGTGCACAGAATTTGTTCGTACAGGGGCTGCGTGTCGGCAGGCAACTCGAGGTAACCGATTGGGCGGTCGCCGATGTGTAGTTCCCAGTGCAGGTGCACCGAGCCATCGTTGTTCGTGAGGCCTGCGGCTGCGGCGGACGTGCCTGAGTTACCGACAAAGCCGAGCGGTGTCCCTACATCGACAAGGACCCCAGGCAGGATCTGGGAATCGATGTTGGACAGATGGGCGTAGATAGTGACCGCCCGTTCACCGCTGCTGAGTGAATGGTCGATTACCACGAAGTTGCCGTACAACATGGCCAGGGTCCAGAACGGTGTATCGAACGCTGGGACGGTTTGGGCGAGCACAGCGTCGCGATCCTCCGTGGTGGCATCGACATAGTCATTCAAGACGAAGATGACCTGACCGACCGCAGCGGACTGAACGACATGGCCGTCTGTGTCGCAATTGAAGTCGAGCCCGTTGTGGATGCCCGAGCGATATTCGCGGGGCGCGCCGACCACGAGGTTGGGGTTACCAAACGGCACGTTGCAGGTGGTTATTGGCAAGGACACAACGTCTTCGAGTAACGCTGCTAACCGAGGGCTATCGCTGGCAGGGCCGGGGCTCTGACGCACGGGATCGCTGCCAAAACGAGTGTCATCGGTGACTAGCTCGAAGGTGAGCACCCCGTCTACCAGTTCGTCGTTGATCATGCGTGCGCCCAACGAACCCAGAGAAGTGCCTGTGTCGACGAGTCGACCGAGCTGGATATCGGGGTTAATGGTCTCAAGTCCGGCATAGATCGACGTGACATTGCTGACCCCGTTTAGGGGACCGTGATCGATGACAACAAATGGCCCATAGGCGCCCGCTCGTAGCCAAGGACCGTCATTGCTGTTTGCGATGAGATCAGCCTTGAAGCTATTCAGGGGCGCTTGGGTGACCCGCATGATGACCCGGCCGGGTGCGATTGACATGGCGTCCTGGCCTGGCTCGCTACAGACAAAGGTCAGAGCAGGGGTAAGTGACAGAAAGTTGTTGGTCTCGCGAGTGCGTTCGTCTACGAACGGGCATGGGGCAGGCGAAGATGTTCCCTGGGCACCACGCACGGATCCTGTGATCTGTAGCCAGTCTCCTCGTGGCCGGTGCAAGACTGGCACCGCTGTGGGTTCAGCGTTTGGGCCGATGGGTTTGGCTTCTGCGCCGCCCGAGCTGCTTGCGCCGTCACGCGCTGCTACGACGATCAGTGTGATGATTACGACCGAGGTGATAAGCACCAAGGCGGCGATCTTTTGCGTACGAGGGAACTCAAACATAGAAGCGGTGGGGGCATCAACACGACGAATTGTCGATGGACCCACCGCAACGTTAACGGGTAGATCGGATCACTTGCCGCGGTAGCGATCCTTTTTTCTAGCTACCAAGCGGGCGGTCCCAGACCGCTTTGCTACCAATCTCGATCGCCATTAGTGGTTGGGCAACTAACCAGCAACCTGGGCTCGAATGAGGTTCAGCGCAGAGCCAGCATGGAACCAGGCAATCTGATCATCGTTCAACGTGTGATTCGCCAAGAATTCGACGCTCTCGCCGTCGGTCTTGTGTAACACGCAGTCGACTGGTTTGCCGTCAGCGAGTTCGGATAACCCGGTGATCGAGATAGTGTCGCCTTCGCCAATCGCTCCCCAGAACTCAGGGTCGGCGAAGGTCAGAGCGAGAGCGCCCTGCTTCTTCAAGTTCGTCTCGTGAATACGAGCGAAGGACTTGGCGAAAACCGCGTGGCAGCCGCGAAAGCGGGGTTCCATCGCAGCATGCTCGCGGCTCGAGCCCTCGCCCACGTTCTCTTCGCCGATGAAGACCCAGTTCAGGCCCTTCTCGTGCAAGCTCTTGGCGATTTCGGGGTAACTCTTCGTGGTGCCATCGGAGGGGTCGAGCGCTAGTTCGGTTTCGCCGGTGAATGCGTTGACCACACCGAGGTATAGGTTGCCCGAAATATTCTCGAGGTGGCCGCGGTACTTGAGCCAAGCGCCCGCCATCGAGATGTGGTCGGTGGTGACCTTGCCCATGCCCTTACCCAGAACCGGTAGCTCGAGGTAGTCCTTGCCGTCCCATTCGGGGAACGGGGTCAAGAGTTGGATGCGGTCGCTAGTCGGGTTCACAGTGATGTCGATGTGGCTGCCGTCTTCTGGAGGAGCGATGAACATGGAGTCCCCGCTCTCGAAGCCGCCAGGCGGAAGTTCAATCGCTTCGCCGACAACCAGGCTGACCTGTTCGCCAGCATCATTGGTCAGTGTGTCGGTCTTGGGGTCGAAGTCGACTCGGCCTGATAGCGCCATGGCCACAACCGTCTCGGGTGAGGTCACGAAGGCGAGTGTTGCTGCGTCGCCGTCGTTGCGCTTCGGGAAGTTGCGGTTGTAGCTCGTGATGATGATATTCGTGGAGCCTTCAGAACCTTCACGATCGTCACGCTTCCATTGACCGATGCACGGGCCACATGCATTGGCGAGTACGACGCCGCCGATGGCCTTGAGCGGTTCAAGCATGCCGTCCCGCTCAATGGTTCGCATTGTCGCTTCGGATCCAGGCGTGATCATGAACGGGACTTTTGCCTTGAGGCCCTTAGCGGCAGCATCACGAGCGATTGAGGCAGCTCGGCTGATGTCTTCGTAGCTCGAGTTGGTGCACGAGCCGACAAGCGCAGCCGAGATTTCCATCGGCCAGCCCTTCTCTGCGGCTTCGGCGCCTAGGTCCGAGAGCGAGCGAGCCAGGTCGGGAGTGTGTGGGCCATTGATTAGTGGTTCGAGGGTGTTGAGATCGATTTCGATGACCTGGTCGAAGTACTCACCAGGATTAGCAATGACGTCATCGTCGGCACGCAAATGATGAGCAACGGCACGTGCTGCGTCGTCGATGGCCTCGCGGCCGGTTGACTTGAGGTAGCGACTGGTAGCGTCGTCGTAGGCAAAGAGCGATGTGGTGGCACCGATCTCTGCGCCCATGTTGCAGATGGTGGCTTTACCTGTTGCTGAAAGGCTCTCGGCGCCCGGGCCGAAGTACTCGACGATGGCGCCCGTGCCGCCTTTGACGGTCAGAATTTCGGCGACCTTCAGGATTACATCCTTGGGGGCTGCCCAACCTTTGAGCGTGCCCGTGAGCTTGATGCCAATGGCCTTGGGCCAGCGAACGTTCCAGGGGAAGCCTGTCATGACGTCGACGGCGTCAGCGCCGCCAACGCCGACAGCGATCATGCCCGCTCCACCAGCGTTTGGGGTGTGGCTGTCGGTGCCGAGCATCATGCCGCCTGGGAAGGCGTAGTTCTCGAGCACCACCTGGTGGATGATTCCTGAACCGGGCGCCCAGAAGCCAGCGCCGTATTTAGCGCAGACCTTTTCGAGAAAGTCGTAGACCTCGCTGTTGGTGTCGGCCGCGACCATAAGGTCTGTCTTGCCATCGACCCGGGCCTGGATTAGGTGATCGCAGTGTGTGGTGGTCGGCACAGCGGTGCGGGGCAGGCCTGCGGTCATGAACTGCAGCCAAGCCATCTGTGCCGTTGCATCTTGCATGGCAACACGGTCGGGCCGAAGGTCGGTGTAGGAGACACCACGTTCGAGGCCAGCGGTTTCTGGATCGTCGAGATGATTGATCAGGATTTTCTCGGCCAGGGTGAGAGAACGTCCGAGCTTCTCGCGGCCCCACGCAATCCGTTCGTCCAAGGTGCTGTAGACCTCGTTGACGAGTTCGATGGGAGTTTCGGCAAAGACGGCCATGTCCGTTCCTTCTGTCTAGAGAGGGCTGCGAGCGTGCTCGGTAGTGAGACGCAGGTAGCGGGTTCTCGATGTGATAACTTGTACGATACAAGTCTGATACAAGCTGTCCACAATCATCCGGTTGTTGACAGCAATTTCTTCTCAATCGGCCCTTTAACGGGCCAACAGCTCTACGTTATGGCCCGTTCGTTCCGATACCAAGAGATCGCCAAGGCGATCCGCTCAGAAGTTACCAATGGCGCGCTCCTCGCGGGTGCCTTATTGCCTAGCGAGTCCGAACTTTCAGCCGAGCACGATGTCAGTCGGGTCACCATCCGCAAGGCACTCGAGCAGCTGAGGATCGAGGGCCTGGTCGATAGCCGCCAGGGCTTCGGCTGGTTCGTAGGCAATGAACCAATTCGTCAATCTCTCGACACCCTCGAGACGATCGAGGACCAACTGGCCGAGGCAGGTAGATCGAGTGAGCGGCGAGTCTTGCGGTTTGGCTTTGTGGCTGCCCCGGCCGAGGTTGCTCTGTTGCTGGATCGCGAAGTACTCGAGGTCGTGCGCTTGAATTTGGCTGACGATGAGCCGTTTGCGCATATCACCGTCTGGTGTAAGGCGGCGCTCGGCGCTGATCTATCTCGCAGTGACGTGGAAGAGTCAACCTTTGTGGATCTCTTGATCGGCCGGCTTGGGCACGCCACGCAAGTTATCTCGGCAGTAGCGGCTGATCCAGTTACAGCAGCAACATTGCGGGTCGAAGAGGGTGCGCCGCTGTTGCGTGTGCGACGCGTGACCACCGATCTGACAGGCGGCAATGCGCTCGTTAGCGAACATTTGTATCCGGCCCACCGCACCGAGTTCGAGGTCACGCTAAGTGGGCCAACCGGGGAGTCTGCCGGGCTTCGCCTCGTTGAATAGTTGCGGCTAAATAGACCCGGTTGGACAAGTTCGCAGGAGGCAGGAAATCGGCGGACTGTCACAATAGGAATTACTGCCAGTGGTAGTCGTTCGGATCGACACTGCGGGTCTGTTGCCAGTACTCGAGCATGGTGAAGGGCCAGTTCTGGGCCGTGCGACCGGTGGCGTTCTTGTACCAACTACTCACGTTCGAAACGCCCCAAGCCATCCGAAGATTGCCAGCGTCTACTCGTTCGTTGTAGCGGTCGTGGACCTCCTCTGAAACGGCCATCGAGTCAGCGCCGCTCTCGAGCAACTCCCGGACGCACTCGGTCATGTAGTGCGTCTCGCACTCGCTGAAGAAGATGATGCTGCCGTTGATCACGATGTTTGTGTTGGGACCATACAACACGAACAGGTTCGGCATATTCGGCACAGTGATTCCGAGATAGGCGCGGGCGTCACCGTCCCATTGTTCGTGTAGCTCGGTGCCGGCTCGGCCCGTGACTTTGATGGGCATAAGGAACTCAGACGCAGCGAAGCCAGTGCCGTAGATGAGGATGTCGAACTGATGCTCGGCGCCGTCGGCGGTGACAACACCCTCGGGCGTGATGTGCGAGATGGAGGTGGTCTCTAGAGTGACGTTGTCTTGCTTCAGCGCCCGCGACCACGCACCGAAGTCGAGCACGAATCGTTTCGCTCCCACCGGATGATTGGGCCGGACCTGTTCGAGTAGATCTGGACGGTCGCCAAATTCGGCATCGATGTACATAGCGAGCATGGCGCGAATTTCGGCATTGGTAGCGCTAACTGAATGCTCGATGTCCTCGGTCCAGGAAGGGTCAACTTCGACTGCTGGGCGCAGTCCTTCATGACCGCGCCAAAACATGCCGAGCCGATGCCAGTTGCCGAAGTGCGGCAGCCGGCTGAATAGCCACGTCATCGTGTAGGCGACTTCTTGATCGGCTTGGGGGCGTGGGACCAGCCAGTTCGCTGTGCGCTGGAACACCGTGAGTTCGCCGCATGCCTCGGCGACTGGGGGAATGAACTGTGAAGCGCTGGAACCGGTGCCAATGATGCCGACGCGCTTGCCCTCTAAGTGGGCGTGCTCGGGCCACCGTGCGCTATGCCAGCTTTCGCCTTGGAAACTGTCGCGGCCATCGATCTTTGGGAACACTGGGCGGTTGAGCTGCCCAACAGCGCTCACCACAGCGTTGGCTTGCATGGTGGTCTTGCCATCGCTAGTGGTGATTTCAATCGTCCAGGCTGCGTCAGCGTCACTCCAACTCATGGCGGTGACTTCTGTGCCGAATTTCACTAGACGGCGGACGTCCCATTCGTCAGCGCAGTCGCTGAAGTACTGATGTAGCACGGGTCGGCTCGAGTTGTATTCGGGCCAGTCGAACTTCTGGCGGAACGAATATGCATAGGTGTGGTTCGCCACGTCGACTCGACAGCCGGGGTAGGTATTTTCGAACCAGGTACCGCCGAGGTCAGTGTTCTTGTCGACAACCACTACGGCAACGCCAGCCTGTTGCAGCCGGTGCGCTGCGAGTAGTCCGCTCATGCCTGCACCGATAACCACGACCGAGAAATCGGTATCGGCGGCAGTGCTTGTCTTAGTCCAGCTCGGCGACCGTGGATCGGAGTTGTTCGGTGCGAGCTCCTCGGCCAACATTGTTTGGTAGTCGCCGCTGCGCTCACCTCCGGTTATCCAGTCGATGCCGGCTTCGATGAATGGTGTTGCCGCCGTTGCGGGCTGGCGGCTGTCGCGAAGCGTGCAGAGCCCTTTCATGGCCAAGGCGCGTACCCGCGAGAGTTGCTCGTTGTCCCATCCGCCTTGTTCTGCAAACGGGTTCGACGTGTCGGGACGCAGATCTTCGGGCAGGTAAGCCATATCGCTTAGGGCGTGCGCTAGAGCGGGCAGGATGGCAACGAGTTCCGTCGCTGGATCAGCGAGCAGTGCCGTGATCTCATTATCCTGTTCGGTCACCTGTTGCATGTCCATGCGATCCATCATTGCTGAACCGGTCAGCGGCCAGCGAACCGAGCACACAAGTTGCAGATGAACGGTCTATCTTTATCCCCGATGATCGAAAGTGCCAGCAAGACAGCACTTGCCGTGTACGGATCGCTGGCACCGGGGGAATCCAACCACTGGGTGGTTTCCCGAATTGCAGGGGATTGGGTCGGCGGCACGATCCAGGGCTACACGTTCGATCTGACCTGGGGGCCCGCCGAAGGGTATGAAGGGTTCGTCCCCGATCTAGAGGGACCGGACGTGGCAGTGGCCGTACTTGTATCGAACCAACTGGACCACCGTTGGCGCGAGATCGACGATTTCGAGGGCGTCGGATATGAGCGCCGTTTGCTGCCTGTGCGGCTCGATGACGGACGCACTATTGATGCCCACGTCTACGTGGCGTTGACCGACGTTTGAGGCTTTGTAGATTCCTGAAAAATGCATGTGGGTCGTCTCAAGGACCATTCGTCACCGGTTCCCGGTACTCAACTGACGGCTGTCTTTGAGCTTCTACTTGTAGGGCTCCGATGAGTCGGGCTTACGAGCGGAGCGACTGACCTCTTGTGCGCAACGCTGGCCTTCTTCAGCACCTAGCCAGGCAGCGGGTATCTCGATAGTGCAGACCGATGGCGGGGGATACTTGACCAGGCGTTCTTTTAACGGGGCCACACTGGCTTCTTGCGTGAACGCCGGGTGCGATCACCCAAAGCCCAGGCACGTTGCCACGAAGATACTTCGGGCCCACTCATCGACGGCGCTCCATGTTGGTGGAAACGTTTGCGGGCTTGCCACCAGTCGGTTGCGAGTTCATCGCCCAGTGTCGCGACCGCTGACTCAATTCGAGCGTTCAGTCGGCGAGTGTTGTCGGTTTCGGTGGGCCAGATCGGGTCACCAAAGATGACGCTTGTGGTCGAAGGCTTGGGCCAACGTTGGCCCTTGCGCCAGATTCGGCCGGTTCCGGCCAGGTAGATCGGAACGATTGGGACGCCACAGCGAAGTGCTAGATAGGCAGCGCCACCTTTAAATGGCTGGCCCCATCCGTCGGGGCTGCGCCCGCCTTCGGGATAGATAAGGATGCTGTTGCCGGCGTTAATGATCTCAGCTGCCTGATCGGCAGAGGCTCGGCCCATCGAGTGTCGATTGATGGGGAATGCCCCGATGGTAAGCGCAGACATAGTTGCCTTCATGCGCTTGTCGAAGAAGTAGTCGGACGCTGCTGCGACTACCAGTTTGTGCCGCCATGGCAAGGGGATGGACGTCAGTAGTAGTGACGTATCGAGATGGCTGTGGTGGTTGGCCACGAACAGCGCACTCTGATCCCGGGGTAGCGCTCGCAGCCGGTCGTAACCCTGACGGTGGGGCTTGGCGATCATCGAGATCGACGGGCGAATAACGGTCTCTACCAGGGCGGTGCGTGCGAGGCGGGCCGACGGCCGCCGAGCCCACTCGGTGTCGTAGTTGGCACCGATATTGCTGGTGTCTTCTGGCATCTCTACTGAGGTAGGAATCGGCGGAGCAGCGTAAGGGAAGCCGAGCCTCGGCAGCCGGAAACCTCGACGAGCCCGACCGACAACGCCTTTAGCAAGAACGGCAACCTTGCGGCGCCCAATCAACGGTTGCGGCACGGCGCTCCTTCCGGCGTAATGGCCAGGCGTGAAGCGCATAGACAATGGGTAAACGTCAACATCGGCGTGACCTAGATGACGTCGGCCATGACGACCGGGGGGTTATGAAGATGGGTGATGGTTGGTTGGGGGCCGACGACATCGCTGGCGATCTCCAGGGCGTCGTTCATCGTCGATGCTGGGGTGAAGCCCATGCGGCGCACGGCCTTGACATCGCCGCCGACGATAATGATGCGAGCGGCGTGGTTCATGGCGTTTGAGCCCCAATACCACATGTACAGCGGGTGGACCCCGTGGTAGGCATAGCTCGTGCGGTAGAGGTGGCGGTACCACTCGTCTTCCGCGAACTGCTTCTCGTACTTGTGCGCAATCTTGTGGCCGTCAGTGGTGTCGGGCAGCACCTGTTCGAAGAAGTCGATGTAGCTGGGGTGATGCACTGGGTGAAATTCGATAGGGGTGGGGTGCGTCATAATGATGACCCCGTCTTTGCGCACCAGCGGCTTGTTCCGGTACATGTTGAAAAAGTACCCGAGACCTAGGCACATAACCAGGATCGGATTCAGGATCGAGTTCACGTTGTATGGACTCAGGTAGGGGAGACCCATGGTCAATATGTCGGCTTGGCCTTCGATCTGCACAAGTTGCTGTTTCAGCATGTTCTCGACGGCGGACTCGTGCACGGCCTCGACTTCACCGGCTTGGACCGAGGTCATGCCGTAAGGAGCGAGATGGCTATTGAAGACCTTGCGCCGTGCCTTGCGGGGCATGATCTGTAGGCCCCGTTGCATGGCTACGAACGAGGCCCGGTCGCGAGCGGTCCATTCCCACTCGCGCTTTTGCAGCACCGACATAGGGCCGTCCATACCGAAGACGTTGTTGTTGATGGTGGTCTCGACCTGGAAGACTTTGACACCGGCCGCCTTTATCACGTCGCCTTGGCGCCAGTTCTTGTTGTGGAACTCGGAATCGGTGTGATCCATAAGCGACGACTTGAGCAAGGTGTCGACATTGTGGTGATGGCGGATGCCCTTGTAGCCAGACAGGCCGGTGGCGGTGCTCTTCCAACCGCCGTTCATGGAGACCATGTTGATGTTCACGTAGACGATCAAGTCGCTCTCGGCGGCCCTACGGACCATCTGAACTTCTTCGCCCTCGCTGGTTTCGCCCAGCATGACCATCTCGTCGGGATCCTCGGCATCCATGTTGTACAGCAGGCCTGATGGAGCGAACGCGTCGTAGACGCGGTCGCCTACCGCATGGCGAAGTTCATCTTCGGTCATCCGGCGATGGAGCGCTAAGGCCGCAATGAGATGCACGTCGTCCACGTTGGCCTCGGCGGCCATGTCCAACACTTGCTCGATGATGCGTTGGCGAATATCGGGCCGACGCATCTGGGGAAGCGGCAATGAGACGTCGTCGAACACGATGGTGAGCTTCATGCCAGCAAATAGCTTGGATGGAAGCGGATCGTCCTCGAGCGGATTCAGCAGGGCGTTGCGAATAGCGCCATCAGGATCAGGTAGCGGGTTCAGTGGCTCAGCGGGATAGAGCACTCGAGTGCGCCCCGCTGGCATCTGTTCCAGGCTGAAACCTTCACCCCGATGAAAAAGGATAGGGGGTGTTGACTTGTCGACTTCCAGAACGAGCCCGGGTCGAGGTGTGCGGTCTTGTAAAGCCATGTGTTTCGTGACCTCAGGCGCTGCGACGAGCGCGGGGAAGGTAGGGGGCTACGGGCAGGATCTTGTGTTCGCCACCGGGGGAAGGGACGAAATTTTCGACGAGCCAACCACGGCGGCGGGCCAGCATGGCAAGTTTGGTGTCGGGGTTGACAGCGACAGGAAACGCTACAGCTTCGAGCATCGGCAGGTCACTGGTCGAGTCGGCGTAGGCGACGGATTCTTGCAGGTCGATGGCGTGCTGGCTGGCGTATTGGCGAAGGGCTTCAGCCCGCATTTCGCCGATGGGTGGAGCGCTAAGCATACGGCCGGTATAACGGCCGTTTTCTTGCTCTAGCGAAGGGCAGATGATGTCGTCAAAAAGCGGTTCGAGGTTCTTTACGATGAAGTCGAGAGCACCAGTAATCAGGACGGTGCGATGGCCAGCGGCTCGGTGCATGCGCACTCGACGGATTGCGTCAGGGAAGGCGTTCTTGACCAACAGATCGCTAAAGAGTTCGGCGGCGTCGCTTTCAAGTTGTTCGACCGAGGCGTTGTCGTAGCGGCGATAAAAGTGGCGTAGGAACTCGACGCGATCGCGGCGATCGAGACGTTGCAAGCTGGCGGCTTCGCCTAAGCCCTTGACGACGAGGCGTGCTCGCTGAACACGATTCAGGTTACGGGTAGCAAGCCAGCCCCATGAACCCACAACATTGGACTGGATCAGCGTGTTCTCGAGATCGAAGGCGGCCAGTTGCCGCTGTTCGTCGAGCACCTGCTCGCGAAGACGTTCGCTACGCCCGAATGCCGCACCCTTCTTGCCTGACGGTGCTGTCTTGACGCGACCCTGCTCAAGCACCGAGGGCAGGTGGATGTCGACTGAGTAGCGGTGCCAGTCGATGATCTTGGGGTCCATCTGGAAGGTGGCCTGATCCTGTGGGCTGAGGCTGGCGTGCATAGCCAGCGTGTTCTCACAGTGATAGAGCGCTTCGCATACCACGTATTTGCCGTAGAGATCGACGTAACCGATCGCCTGTTCCAGGTTCTCTTTGCGTTCATCGATGGTGGCAGCGAATTGGGCCCGCTTACCTCGAACTGGCAGCGCTCGCATGACTTGGCTTGCTCGACCGAGCCCGGAACGGGCCCGATACATCTGGGTGGTGATCTTGTCCTTGTCGGGGAAGGTCCACTGCGGAGGAGCGATGGGCTGGTCGAATTCGTCGTAGATCGGGTTTGCCCGGAAGAACTCGGTCGTCCAGGCATGGAACTGGCCCATGCGGAACGGGTTTTCGGCGCCGCTGGTCGACTGTAATACCCGGACACTTCCATCATTGGTTGGGCCCTTGCCAGCGGCAACAACAAGCGTCGCGACGACAAGGTCCACCGGGATCGTGTCGAGAATGCCTTCGGGCGTGCCCGGAAAGTCGGTGAGCAGGCCGCGGCCAAAGCCGATGATTACCGGTTCGGCCATTCGGAAGCCGCGAATCCAACCGGGGAAGGGCTCAGCCCAGCTCGACTCAATGATGGACGGACGTACGATGGTAAGAGGTATATCTTCACGCAGTTCGGCCATGGCAGTCTCGGCCATGGCCTTTGTCATCGCATAGGCATCGCTAAAATCGAGCGAACTGGCTCGTGCGAGTCCGAGTTCTACCTGCTCTTGGCGAACCCAACGTTCACGTAGCTGTTCTGTCTTATTGGCAAGCGCATTGCCGCCTGCGGCTCCGAGTTCGTCCTTGGCTTCTTTGGCGAACTTCTTCAGTGAATTAGTAGTGCGGCTTTCGTCCTCGCTGCGTACACGGGCTCGGCGGGCGGTTTCGATCTCGTTGCGCCAGTCGACCGAGATGGCGTAGGCGCCGTCTTGTAGCAGTTCTTCGAATGCGTCGCCCTTGCGAGTTCCCGCTACATACGCGGTGGACACGGCAATCAGGTGGGGCGTGATGTTGAGATCGTGCAGGGTGCTGATCAGATTGATCGGGCCGCACAAGTTGGTGTTGATCGCGACGTCGAGCGGGTTGTCAAAGGACACCGATGCCGCCGAGTGAATAACAATGTCGCAGCTAGCGAGAGCGGCTTGGCCCTCGTCGTCCAGACCGAGCCCTTCCTTGGTGATGTCAGCAGCGATGGGGTGAATTCGCTTCGCTGCCATGGCAGCGAAGTCATCCTTACCGAGCTCTTCTCGCAGACGATCGAATGCGTCATTTCGCAGAATTTCTCGGTCGACGCGGTTTTGCACGCCGCGGCGCCCTGGCCGAATCATCAAGACCAGCTTGCATCCAGGAGCGCTGCGCAAAAGCCGCTCGACTAGAGCGGTGCCGAGGAATCCAGTCGTGCCGGTGATGGCAATGCGCTTTCCCTCGAGCGATGCCGCTATCTCACTCGTGTCAGCTCCAGCCATTCGAGAAGCTTACCAACTGGTACACGTCGTGTACCAGTTGGTAAGAAAGGTGTTGTTCTGGCCTACGATCTGCAGTGTGGCCGTCACCATGGACACTCCCGACACAAGAAGCCGCATCTTGGCCGAGGCCATCGATGCATTCGGCAACCGCGGCTACGTTGCGGTTTCCCTCGACGACCTCGCCGAACAGTTGGGCGTTCGCAAGCAGACGATCCTGTACCACTTTGGATCAAAGGCTGAGCTGTTCGAGGCGACTATCGACTCAGCGATCGGAGATCTTGGCGAGACGTTGATCGGGGCTGGCACCGGTCGTACCGGCTGGCTGGCCGTCGAAGCCGTGGTCCACGCAGTCTTTCGTATTGCTGTACGCCAGCCAGCCAGACTGGGCATTTTACGAGAGGTCATGCGCCTGGGTGGAGACTGGTCAGCACAGGCCACCGTTGCTATGGAGCCGATTATTGCTCGTGCCAGGCTTTTCCTGACGCTCGAGATGCGCCGTGGACATATACGTCAGACAGACCCCAACCTGTTGCTCGTCTCGGCTTACTCAACCGTGATGGGGGTCGCCACGGAGGTTGAGGTACTGCGCGCTGTTGGCATCGAACCGACTTTGCGAGAGGGAGTTCGACGCCGACGCGAGCTACTGAAGTTCCTCGAAGCTGCCCTTCGGTAGAGCGACTTCAGGCCAGGTCTTGGAACTCAGATGCAGCGGCAGTCTGGCCCCAAAGCTGTCATGGCACCGGGCGTAGTTGGCTAGCGGGCTCGCCGCTACAAAGCCAGCGATGGCAAACAACCCACTAGTCAGCGGCTATGTCGCTAGTTCGAAGAATTGAGTCGCTAGTTCGAAGAATTGAGTGATGCGCGCATTGAACTGCCGTATACGAGATCTGCATCGGGTCTTGTCAGCCATAGATTTATCTGTGGACGAATACATAAACTAGCGAGCAAAAGAGAATGCCCTCCCACGTGATGACATGTGCTGTGAATCTTGGTTCACGATGCCGGTGAGCAAGCCAGGTCGACATGGCGCAGCGGCGTATCGCCAGCGCTTGGCAGGCAAGACTGTGGTTTCACCGCCTTGGCGCTCTACCGTTCAGTTGTATGGATCTGACGTACCCCGCCGAGACGGTCGCCTTCCGAGCGAAGATCAATACTTTTCTCGATGACAACCTGCCTGACGACTGGAAAGGTATTGGCGCCGTTCCGGCTGCGGACCGCTACGACTTCCAGATGGCATGGCGTCGGACGCTGAAGGCCAACGATTTGCTGGCAGCAAATTGGCCGGCCGAATACGGCGGTGGTGGTTTGAGTCATCTCGAGATGGTTGTCATGTACGAAGAGTTCGCCAAGCGTGGAGCTCCAACCAGCGGACCGAACGACGGCTTCAGCATTTCCATGGTCGGCAACACAATCCTGCACTGGGGAAGCGACGAGCAAAAAGCGCACTACATTCCGCGCATCCTCGACGGCACCGACATCTGGTGTCAGGGTTACTCCGAGCCTGACAGCGGCAGCGACCTTGCGAACCTGGGTTGCAAGGCTGTGCTCGACGGTGACGAATGGGTCGTCAACGGTCAGAAGATTTGGACCAGCCAGGGCCACACGGCGAACATGATCTTTGTCCTCGCCCGCACCGACCAAGACGTGACCAAGCATGCGGGCATCTCGTTCTTGCTCATGTCGATGGAACAGCCCGGCGTCGAATGTCGCGCGATCACGAACATCGTGCGCCAAGATCACTTCAATGAGGTCTTCTTTACCGATGCTCGTTGCCCCAAAGACAATGTGCTTGGCGGCGTGAACAATGGTTGGGCCGTGGGTAACACGCTGCTTGGATTCGAGCGTGGCGTCGGAGCGACCGTGCAGTCGCTTGGCTTTCGTGCCGAGCTCGACAACTTCATCGAGTTGGCTCGCGACAATGGCAAGCTCGACGACCCGATCGTCCGTCAGGACATCGCCTACTTCCACACCTGCGTTGAGATCATGCGATATCGCGGTATGCAAGCACTGACCCGATTCCTGAAAGGCCAGGCCCCCGGACCAGAGTCCTCGATCGGCAAGCTCTTCTGGAGCGAGTACCACCTGAAGATCACCGAGGCAGCAATGAACATTGCGGGCATGCAGGCGACAATCGGTTTCGGTGACGAAGACCCTCGCGGTCTTGGCCCACCAGCAATCGGCACGCAGAACACCGTGCCCAACTGGATGGCCAGCTTCATGATTGCCCGCCCGGGCACGATCTACGCTGGTACATCACAGGTCCAGCGCAACATCGTTGGTGAGCGTGTACTCGGCCTGCCCAAAGAGCCACGTGCCGATAGCGGTACCTGGAAAGAATCACAGGCCAACTACCAGTAGCGGTCACCGTCACAGGTAGCCAAAACGAACAAAGAGTTTGGCGACCGTGCCGATTTAGTGCGGCGCCGAACTCTGTTTCGCTACTGCTGGTTCGCCACACAAGGGCGCTTCACCAGCCTTACGTCAGGACGCTTCTGCGAACCGGTCCGCAGAAGTGGTGAACAGTTCACGAAGGCTTACACCGAAGACCGAAAGCACAACGATGACGGTAAGAGCGATGAAGAACAAGAGAAGTCCATACTCGACGAGTGCAGCGCCACTGTCGCCCTGATGATGCACGGCTTCTTTGCGTTTAAAGGACATGGCTGTATCGTAATTGTTGGCTACCTCGTGGCTGCTGCTTTGGACCCTATTACTCACAAAACTTGACGACAGCATGGTTGCAAGAAACTGCTCAACCTAGTGCGCTTCGAGTACGTCGTAGGTCTGTTTGGCGAACAGTCGCCTACCGTCACTCTTTATAGAGTTGTCTGAATACTTGCCGGCGATGGTGGGCCTAAGACCGACCTTCTGATGCAGGACCTCTTGTTGGTGCCAGCGCAGCCGTCCATGTGAATGGGGCCAACGGACACGAACGAGCCAATGACCTCAAAGTTCGAGACGTCCGCTTCGCACGTTGGCACGAAGACGTCCGTCCCCAACAGATCCCCGCTGCAGGGAAGAGATCAGGTGTTGTCGTCGGTCCAATCTTTGGTCCAGCCATCGCGGTTGAATTACATGGCGGCTTCGTTGTAGGACCCGATCAGTTCTCGTATGGCCAGGTGATCTTCCATTGGACCGCTGCTAATAGGCAGGATCAGCGACCGGTCCAGTTCGGTGAACGTTTCTCGGAGAATGCCAACGGCCCTTCGATGTAATCTTCGCTCTTAGACAACGCTTTAACAGCGTCGTACTTGCCTTCGTAAGCAGCACGGATGCCGCCATGCTCGAAGCCCTGCATAGCAGCTTCCTTGGTAGCCCTGATCGACATCGGTGAGCACTCCAGAATCATCTGTGCCCATTCGCGTGCTCGAGTCATGAGCTGGTCTTGTGTGACGACCTCGTTGACGAAACCAAGTTCTAGACCTTCGGCAGCTGGCACGTGGCGAGCGGTGAGCATCATGCCCATGGCCCGCTTCAGGCCGATCTGGCGCGGCAGGCGGTGTACGCCGCCAGCAAGCGCTGCGAGGCCAACCTTTGGTTCGGGCAAGGCGAAGCGTGCATTGTCAGACGCGATGATCAGGTCACATGCGAGTGCGATCTCGAAGCCGCCACCCATTGCTACACCATTCACGGCCGCAATAATCGGCTTGTTCAGGTCCCAGCGAGATGTGATGCCACCGAAGCCCGTTGTCGGCGCTGCGGATCGGTCGCCACCTTCAGCTTGGTAGCGAAGATCGTTGCCGGCGCAGAAAGCGCGGTCACCTTCGCCGGTGATGATGGCAACCCAGAGGTCCGGGTTGGCCTGGAAGTCATCGAAGATCTCCGCCATCTCCGCATTACCAGGCGGATGAAGTGCATTCATTCGCTCGGGCCTATTGATCGTGACGATCAGCAGGTTGCCCTCTTGTTCAGCAGTACAAAATTCAGCCATGACGAGACACTAGTCAGCATGGCGCGTTTACCTTAAGTGCACCCATCGCATGGGTAGCGACCTAGTGCTTCACGCTGCGGTGCATACGCCGTTTGGCGTGGCGCTCAATGGCCAGATCAACCAGGCTCGTGATGAGTTCGGGATAGTCCATGCCTGTCGCTTCCCAGAGCTTCGGGAACATCGAGATGGGCGTGAAGCCTGGCATCGTGTTGACTTCGTTCAGCAGGAATCCCCGCCCGTGTTCTTCGTAGAAGAAGTCGATGCGAGCTAGACCTTGCACCCGCAGCGACTCGCCGACACGACAGGCAAGTGCTCGGACGTCAGCTGTTGCCTGGTCGCTGAGCGCTGCCGGGATCAAGGTCTGGGCAACGCCGTCGTGATATTTGTCGTCGTAGCTGTAGAACTCGTCACCAGGAACGATCTCGCCTGGCACCGACGCTTGCAGCGTACGGTTGCCGAGCACACCGACTTCGATCTCGCGTCCAATGATGGCTTCTTCGATGACGATCCACTCGTCATAATTTGCGGCAAGCCGAAGAGCGTCGCCCAATTCTCTAGCAGTGGTGGAGCGGCTGACGCCGACCGATGAACCCATGTTCGCTGGCTTCACGAATGTCACCTGGCCGAGTTCTGCCATCAGCGATGGCGGCGTGGCCGCAGTGATGTCGTCGGCGTGGATGGTGCACCATTTGGCCTGGGCAATGCCAAAGCTTTCGGTGGCTTGTTTGGCCATGGCCTTATCCATGCACAACGCTGAACCCAGTACTCCGGACCCGACGTAGGGCACTCCGGCCATTTCGAGTAGTCCTTGAACGGTTCCGTCTTCGCCCATGGGGCCATGCAGCAGAGGCAAGACAACGACGGGGAGTCCGTCGCTCTCGACTGCGGCGAGCGGTGCAATCACAGTGCCCGCTGTTTCGAGGGCGGCTGGCAACTCGGTTACGTTCCCAGCGGCGATGGCGTCGCCTGTGGGTGTGCGATGCCAGTCACCATCGGTGGTGATGCCGATTGCGTCGATGGCGAATCGAGCCGGGTCCACGGCGGCGACAACATGACGCGCCGTTACGCACGAGACATCATGCTCGGCCGACTCGCCGCCGAAGAGCACCACCAATCGATATTGCTGCGTCATGTCGCTGAGAGTAGTTGGCGAGGCTCCTTACATCTGCGCATACATCGAGGCTTCCTCTCTTGGGCACTGCTGCCGCGAGCTGCAGCCAAAATGGTGCGAAACTTCTGGCATGCAGATGACGGCCAGTGAGATCGCTCAGGTGACAGGAGGCAGCATCGATGGCCCGGACACGACCTGCGACGGTGCTTCCATTGACACTCGGACTATGGAAGTTGGTGAGCTATTCATCCCGGTCGTTGATGCCAGGGACGGTCATGACTTCATAACGGTTGCGATATCTGCTGGTTGTGGTGCCTATTTGACAATGCATGAACCTCAGGGGGGCACTGCGATCGTTGTGGATGACACATCTCGTGCCCTGACGGCACTTGGGCGAGAAGCGCGCCGACGCCACACGGGCCCCGTGATTGGAATTACCGGTTCAGTTGGTAAGACCTCCGTCAAAGATTTGGCTTTGGCTGCCATTGGAAAGACCCGTAAAACGCATGCCAGCAAGCAGTCGTTCAACAACGAGCTAGGGGTTCCGCTAACGCTGTTTAATGCCCCGGCTGACACCGAGGTGCTGATTGTGGAAATGGGTGCTCGGGGAATCGGCCACATTGCTGAACTCTGTGGGATCGCTGCACCCAACATCGGCATCGTTACCTATGTCGGCGCAGTGCATACCAGCGAATTTGGAACGGTCGAGGCCGTGGCCCAAGCAAAGGGCGAACTGATCGCAGCGCTGCCTGCGTCAGGGTATGCAATCTTGAATGCGGACTCGCCGCATGTGCTGGCGATGAAGGACACAAGCCCGGCGCCTGTCGTCACGTATGGCACCGATGGCGATATCGCAGCGGTGAACGTGGTTGTCGATGCGAAACTTCGACCGTCGTTTCAGGTGGTCTCCAGTGGCGGTGTCTATCCGGTTGTCTTGCCCGTACACGGGGTGCATCAGGTGTCGAATGCGTTGGCAGCGTTGGCAGCGGCCGAGGCCGTTGGCGTTGCTGTGGATCAAGCAATCGAAGGTCTGGCCTCGACGGTTATGTCGCCGTGGCGTATGGAACTTGGTCGCACCGGCGAAGGGGCGACCGTGATCAACGACGCTTACAACGCGAACGCTATTTCGACTGAGGCTGCGCTTCGATCTCTTGCCGCAATCGATGCAGCGCAACGCTTCGCCGTGCTCGGCGTGATGGCCGAACTGGGTGATCGACACGACGCTGACCATCAGGCAATGGCAGCGCTTTGCGACGAGCTAAACATTCGACTCATCGCATTCGAAGAACCTGCTTATGGCGTGGAACCAGTAGAGGACTTCGATGGGGCTATCGCCAAACTTGGTGCTCTGAGCAGAGACGTTGCCATCCTGATTAAGGGCAGCCGGGTGGCTGGCCTCGAAGCCCTCGCAGCTCGGCTACTGGACCCGCCATCCTAATGGCACTGTTAGAACTCGCTCTCGGTAGGTAGCTCATCTGGAGGCAGCGGTCGATTGCTGATCTTGTACTTGTCATAACGATTTGCATCACACGTTGGGCAGAGCCAGACCTGACGAAAGCTCTGGATCGAAAGCTGTGTACCGCGACTTTTCTCGACGAGAGCTTGCACAGCTTCTCGCATGTCGTCACCACCACAACGTTCGCATGTTGGAGCGGCCCCCGGGTCTCGAATCCACTCGGCTTCACACACTTCGCAAACCAAGGCGATGAGTCCCTCACGGCGTTCTCCCCGTAACTCGTCGGCCTCGCCGCAAGCAGGACACGAAATATTGAGCGCCATCAGCGGTCGGCGGCAGATGTTTGGGCTTGGCGGGCAAGGAGAAGCCCCATGACGTGTTCGTTGACGATGTCGCCAAGATAGGCAATCTCTACCGTCCCGGTGGGTGCGGGGGTGTTGCCGGACAGCACTGTCGAGAAAACTCGGCTCGCCGTTACTGCCGCACAGGTGATGGGAGCAGGGGTCGGGGCAAAAGGAGTTGACGCTGGTCCGACCGTGGCTGTCTGGCGTTTGACGACTGCAGGTTTAACTCGAGAGAGAGCGGCCGCAACGTGGTCGGCCCTGATCGATTCGATTTCTTGTTCGCCCGAGTCCGGGGTCGACAGGTTTGAGAACGAGAGTTTATGGAGCAGATCATCATCGATACCCGGCCAGCGAGCAGCCGTGCGCTCGCCAGAGCGCACGTAGAAATGAAGCAGGAAGCTCCCAGAGCGCACGTAGAAATGAAGCAGGAAGCTCAGAGTGTTGACGATATTGGTGCAGTTGCGCCGAATGAGTGAGACGCCGTCACGAGTGAAGCCAGTACTCACGCCCGCCAAATCGCCGAAAGTTCCGCCGGACTTGGAAACGTAGATGACAACGCTGGGGTTTTCGGTAACGGCGTCGAAGTTGGTCATAGGCGCGGATTGGATGACACGCTACTAGTCAGTGCCCACACAAACAGAGAACCTAGTTTTAGAGGCTGAATTTTGGTTGCACTCGAACGGTGAAGCCATAACATCATGGCCTTAGGGCGATTAGCTCAGTTGGCTAGAGCACTGCCTTCACACGGCAGGGGTCGTTGGTTCAAGTCCAATATCGCCCACAACTATTTAGTAGATAACAGAACATGTCTGACCTTGGAGAGCGAGTTTCTCTGCAAGGGAGCCCAAACGATCGAGGGCCTCGACAACTTCGCCGACAGCTGTGGAGAGGGCAAAGAAGCACTCTTCGAGCGTGTCAAGGGCGCTGGCTACCTACCCTTACCAGCGTCGTGCTATTTCCCCGCGGGGCCGCACAACCGTTGGTTGCCAGCGTGTTCGACATATCCCGCCGTCCCGCCCGGCGAGACAGCAGGCTGAGCGCCAGAGGGTGATAGTCACAAAGGCAACGATGAAGCTCCGTAGCCTTGCAGCAGTCGTTGCATAGAGAAACGCTCCCGTCGCGTGTTCAATCACGCTGATTAGCGTGATTGTTGAGGGCGACAACCAGAGAAGCGGCTAATCTTGCAACTCGTGTCGAGTATGCCTGCTCATTCTGGTCCGATCTGCGTAATTGGCGCGGGAATTATCGGTGCTTCAGCTGCATTCCACCTGGCCGAGTTCGGCGCTCGTGACGTGACCGTTATCGACGCAGGTCAACCTCTGAGCGGCACGACGCCGGCTGGTGCCGGTTTCGTGGCTCGCTTTGGCGCCGATCACAACCGCCGGCTTGGTGCGTGCACAATCCCACTGCAGGAGTACGGTCTGGCGTTCTATCGGGGTCTGCACGACTCCGGAGCAGACGTCGAATTCGCGAGCAACGGAAATCTAGTGCTGGCTCGTAGCCCCGCCATGCTCGAAACCATCGCCGACGGCATCGTGAGCCATCCCCAAGCTGCTCCTGGTACACGCTTGCTGGACGCGGACGCTGTCGCAGAAGTGATGCTGGGAGCAGTCGATCCAGCAGCTGTCGCTGGTGGCGTTTACATGCCCGAAGCAATTCAGGTCACCACTGCACTAGCGCAGCAGGAAATTATCACGCGTCTCGAAGATGCGGGGGTTCAGTTCCATTGGGGGACGCCTGCGACCGGTGTGCGCATCGTCGATGGCTCGGTCGCCGGAGTCGAGACGAACGAAGGGACGATCGACGCATCGACCGTCGTGTTTGCTGCGGGGATGTGGACCCAAACGCTGCTGGAGTCGGTGAATCGCCGCCTCCCACTCGTCCCGATGGTGGCGACCCGCTTCGTGTCCGAGCCGGCCGGCTTGTCGCCACTCATGCCGTCGGTCCAGTGCCTTGAGCTAGGCCTTTGGCTGCGGGAGCTACACGGAGCATTCTCGTGGGGCGGAGGCTTCGCATATCGACTCTTGTCGGCGTTGCAGGAAGACGGCCTCGAGTTCGGGTACGGGCGCCCCGTCTCATCGGTGCTACTCGACGCGCAGAATGCGCACCAAGAGCAGGTCGCTGAAGTCTTCCCAGCGCTCTCCGGGCTTTCCTCGACCGAAACCATCCAAGGCGTTCCCGTCTACACCGTAGATGGTGGGCTTTACGTGGGTGCCGTGACCGGCATAGGAGGTCTGTGGGCTCTCGCTGGAGACAACGAATCGGGTATCACGCACGGACCTGGCATGGGCAAGCTTGTTGCCCAACTCATCATGAATGAGACGCCCTTTGTCGATCCGGCACCCTTCCGGCTCGACCGTGTGGATCCATCGGCCTATCCGGACGAGGCGTCCATGGTTGCCTCGATGGCGGAAGACCGTATTGCCGAGGTCGCCAAACTTGGTTGACCAAGGACGACTCCTTCGCCATAGCTGGGCGAGAACCTGCCGGATCCAACTCGTAAAGACGTCCAACCGACGCTGGCAAATCGCTCAGGCGATTGGAGGCGTTCGCCGATGCAGGACAGGTGAGTCGACTGTTGATAAGCGTGCGGTCGGTTGGAGTCAGGCCAATCAGGAGTAAACGGCTGTGTGGCGAGGGCACCGTCGGATAGCGCTGGTGCGGCTCGCTTGTACACAAGCGGAATTGCAGGCGTTGCTAGAATCTGGTCCCGCAGTTGCGGCTGCGAGTGGTAGTGCGGGGGAAGACGGTTCGACGCACGTTCTAGGTGTCGAGCGGGGCGAGCCGCATATCGGTGCGGAAGTCACCGAGGTGAGTCTGGGACCAGCGTCCGAGTTCCAAGAGGGTCGGGCGGAGCGCTGCACCGCGTGTGGTGAGTTGGTAGGCATTGTTGCGGGCGACGCCCTCTGGGTCAGCTCTTTTGATGAGTCCGAAGCTGGTCAGCAGCTTGAGTCTCGATGCCAGGATGTTGGTGGCAATACCTTCGGGTGACTCCCGAAAATCTGAGTAGGTGCGAGGTCCGAGGATGACGAGATCTCGGATGATTAGCAGCGACCACTTGTCGCCGAGAAGGTCGAGGGCTGAGCTGACTGCACAGGCCGATCGCCAAACGACATCTTCGGGTCCGGTCTGCACGATCAAAATGCTACCACCTCCGATGTTTCTGGGATCTTGCAGGCGTTGAGAACGGTGAGAACCATCGGTTAGTTAGCAATGAAACTGGCCGTCTTTCCGATGGATCCATCCATAGCCGCAGGCTCTCATCAGGCTCGCCCGGCAGGTTCCAGCGGTCTCATTTATTGTGAACTCAGGTCACTCCCTATTCGCCGACTTATCGGACACTTCGCTCGTCGTCGACGGGATCTTTCCTAGTCACCAGCACATATTCAATGGCCACTAGGGTTGCGGTAAACTCGGCGCCGTCAGAATGCTGCTCGAACAGATGGGCAGGCGTGCGAGTGCAGTGCGGGTGTCGTTCTCGAACGCTCTAGCTTTGGCCCTAACAACCAACGCTGCCGTCGACCAGCTCGCGGATCAGATCTGCATGCCCGTTCTGACGGGCGCACTCCTCGATTATGTGCATATAGATCCACCGGATCGGGCTCACCGGCGCGGACACCTCTGAACCAAGTCCGCTCAACCTCGGACATGTGACGGACCAGGCCATGCAGTGAGAGCTTCGAGGTAGCAACCGGAAGCGCCTTCCGGCTCGCGTCGTCGAGGCCTTCACACTTCGGCAATAGCGTCGTGCGGTGAAACTCGAGCCAGTGTTCTAGCATCTCTCGCTCAGGGAGAACGAAGTCGGGTTCCTTGCGACGCTGGTCTTTAAGGCCTTCGATCATGGCACGAGTGTCGCACGCGCTCTATCGAGCCCGCAGGAATCAACTGGCCCGACCTGACGAACCGCTGCATGAGTCTCGAGGCGGAATCGATCGAACCCGGCTCCTGCATCTGAGAACTCAAGCGAAGTATTGACCGCCATTCACATGTAAAACCTGTCCGGTCATGTGGCGCGAATCAGACCCGGCTAGGAATGCGATGGTCGTAGCAATATCGACGGGCGAAGCAATACGCCCAAGCGGGAGAGTCGCCGCCGAGGCCGTGATTTGCGACTCGGTCATGCCAAATCTTGGCTGGGCGGTGTCGGTCAGGCCAGGAGCGACCGCGTTAATACGAATATTGTGTGGACTCAACGCGGCGGCCAGGGATCGTGTGAAGCCGATGACACCCGCCTTGGTAGATGCGTAGTGCACACCGAGCGGCGGCCCAGAATGAGCTGCCGACGAGGTGAGGTTGATGATTGCCCCGGCTCGACCAGCGCTAACCATTCGCTTAGCTGCAGCCTGGGCACAGAGAAACATTGCACGAAGGTTGACCGCAAAGACGCAATCCCAATCGTCTTCGGTCATCTCTAGGAACTCGACGCGTGGAAAGATGCCAGCATTGTTGACCAGCAAATTGATGCCGCCCATCGACTCGGCAACTTCGACCATATTGGCGACATCGGTTGGGTTCGCTACGTCCCCGGGCACGGTCACCGCCTGACCGCCACGGGCCTCTATCCGCGCTTGTACTGCGGCGGCAGCCGCTTCGTCATCTAGATAATTGATGACCACGGTCGCTCCGCGCTCCGCCAAGACTTCCGCTGTCGCTGCTCCTATTCCTTGCTGTGCACCAGTTACCAGCGCCACTGTCGAATCAAGACTCATTACATTCCCCTGCGAATAGCGACCGCCACGCGCGACAATAACGCGTTGACTTACTAGGAGGACATTGACATGGGCAGGCTCGACGAACGGGTGGCGATCGTCACCGGCGCAAGTTCCGGTATCGGGCGAGCGATCGCTCGTCGATTTGCTGAAGAGGGGGCCATCGTGGTGATAGCCGATGTGCGAACCGAGCCGCTCGAAGGGGGCGAGTCGACCGTTGACTTGATCGTTGCCGAGGGCGGTCGAGCGGAGTACCGCGATGTGGACGTCTCGTCGTGGGAACAGGTGGATGCGCTGGTCGGAGCGACGGTGCAACGCCACGGTGCCCTAGACATTATGGTCAACAACGCAGCGATCGGGACTGGCACGCCATTACTCGACACCGAAGAGGCCGACTGGAATCGAGTGATGGATGTCAATGTCACCGGGGTTTTCTTTGGTTGCAAGCGGGCGGTGCGCCAAATGCTTGAGCAACCAGTACGGGCCGAGGCACGTGGACGAATCATCAATATCTCCTCTCAACACGGAATGATCTCAGCACCGAATAACTTTGCTTACGGTGTGAGTAAGTCGGCGGTCGTCTACATGACCCGTCAGATTGCGGCGGACTACGGTGAGCAGTCGATCGTGTGTAACGCTGTGGCCCCAGGCAAGATCTTGACCGGCCGCGGAGGCTTGGCGATCAGCGAATCAGCCCTTGCATACTCGGGCTCTCGAACTCCGATGCCCCGCCTTGGTCGCCCGGCCGACGTGGCCAACGCAGCGCTGTTTCTGGCAAGCGACGAGTGCACCTACATGACCGGAGTCAACCTTATGGTTGATGGCGGCTGGATGGCCTCGTAGACATGTGGCATCGGTAAAAGTGCTGTTTGGCCTCGAGAGTTACCGAGGCTCCGCCACTGATCTACCCAAGCTGCTCAGATATACCCAAGCTGCTCAGGACCATGGGTCCTCGGCGTTCACAACGCAATGCTCTGTGAACTTGCAACGCAGCAAACTCGATGTGGTGAGTAACATCAGCCCATGCGCTTGGGACTCAATGCAACGGCTTTGGTGTCAAAGGCTTCGGTCGAGGCCTTTGTTGAACATGCCCGGACGGCCGAGGCCGACGGTTTCGATAGTTACTGGGTCGCCGAACACCCGACCGGAGGGCTCGACGCCCTCACGGTGTTGACCGTGGTCGGCCAGTCCGTAAAGACTATGGAGCTCGGCACTGCCGTCATTCCGACGTATCCCCGCCACCCGATGGTGCTGGCGGGCCAAGCACTCACAGCTCAGTCCTCGATGGATGCGACTCTGACACTGGGCATCGGGCTGTCGCACCAGGTGATGATGCATGAACTCGGAATCGAGGAGGACAAACCCATTCGGCACCTCCGCGACTACCTGTCAGTGCTCGTTCCGCTCATTGAAGAAGGTGTCGTTGACTACCAGGGAGAGTCGCTTTCGTGCCAGGCGTCGATCTTTCGACCCGCCGATAGCCCGCCTCAGGTCCTGGTGGCTGCGCTTGGACCGCAAACGCTACGACTGGCCGGTACTCGTTGCGCGGGGACCAGCCTGGCCTGGGTCGGGCCGAACACGATCCGAGACCACATCGTACCCACCATCAGGGAGGCAGCAGCATCGGCCGGCCGTAAAACGCCACGGGTCCTGGCGACGCTCCCGGTCTGTGTCACCAACAACCCAGTGGCCATTCGCAGCCGAATCAGCGAAGGGGCGGCTATGTATGCACAGCTTCCCTCGTACCAGGCGATGTTTGAACGAGAAGGGGTGACCGAGCCCGGCGACCTTGGCCTGGTCGGCTCCGAGGCCGAGGTCGAAGACCGACTGGTCGCACTGGCTGATGCGGGCGTTACCGACTTCGCTGCGTCCGAGTTCACGCCATCAGCCGAAGAACGAGAGCGCACCAGAGAACTCTTGCGGCGACTCGCTCCGTTGCTCTGAGCGAAGAGTTTGGCTCTGCGAGCGCAGAATCGGGCACGGAATAGTTATGCGGATTAGACACTCTCACTGCGAACGCTGGCCAACATTCGACGTGAGTTGACCAAAGAATTGGGCGCGTAAGCAAGATTCCCTTCGGAGTTCTAACAGATGCTATTCATTCCTGTCATCTCTGTGGCTCAGGTCGCGCAGGCCGCACAGAAGGTGCGCTCATAGGTGTAAATGTCAGCACCAGGGGAGCTTGATGGAAGGTTGACATCACAGCATTCTCAGCCTGGCCTGAGCCCGAGCATCGGCACCTAGACAGCTTCTCCTAGTCGTTGGGCTTGCGCGTGACCTTGACCGGCAAGTACGCGTAGCCCTTGACGAAAGAAGAGAGCGTGCGCTCTGGTTCGTCTTGGATCTCGATGCGCTCGAACCGGTCGAGGATCTCTTCCCAGAGAACACGAAGTTGTAGTTCTGCGAGCCGACTGCCCATGCAGAAGTGGATTCCGTAGCCAAACGACAGGTGTCGGTCGGCGTTGTGGCGCTCGATGTCGATGTCGTCGGCGTTGTCACCGAAGACTGCTTCGTCGCGGTTGGCCGACAGGTACCACATCAGTACCTGGTCGTCCTTCTTGATGAGCTTGCCGCCGATTTCTGTGTCGTTAGTCGCCGTTCGCCTCATGTAGGGGAGCGGGGTCTGCCAGCGGATGATCTCCTGCACCATGGCGGGCACCAGGCTCGGGTCGGCGATGAGCTTGTCGTACTGCTCGGGGTACTTGTTCAACCCGTAGACGCTTCCCGACATCGTGTTACGGGTCGTGTCGTTCCCGCCCACGATGAGCAATAGCAGATTGCCCAGGTGTCTGGCCGTGGGAATGTCCTTCGTGGCTTCACCGTGCACAAGCATCGACACCAGGTCGTCGCCGGGGTTCTCAAGGCGTTCCTCCCAGAGCTTCTCGAAGTACGCGACGCACTCCATGAGTTCGGCGACACGCTGTTCGTGTGATTCGACCAAGCCGCCCGGTTCGGGGATTGCGAAGACGATGTCGGACCAACGGGTGAGCATGCGGCGATCTTCGAGCGGGAAGTCGAATAGCGTGGCCAGCAACATGGTGGTCAGCTCGATCGACACGGTGTCGACCCAGTCGAAGGTCTCACCCTCGGGAAGCGAGTCGAGCACCTGAATGGTCCGTTCGCGCATGAGCGGCTCGAGGTTGCGCAGGTTCGATGGCGCTGAGACGCCCCGCACCGTTTTGCGCTGTTCGGTGTGCTGCGGTGGATCCATTGCGATGAACGAGATCGAGTCGCCCTGGCCTTCTGGAAGCGGCGACCCTTTCTTAAGACCGAGAGCGATGCCATCGGCCGAAGAGAAGTTTTTCCAGTCGCCGTCAACCTCTCGAACATCGTCATATTTAGTGATGTTCCAGTAGCGACCAGCGGTCTGGAGTTCGTTGAAGTGGACGGGATCCTCGGACCGCAGCCTGGCGAAATGTCCCTGCCACCGGTCCTCCTGAAAGAGATACGCGTTCAACGGGTTGATCTCGTCGATCGTCAACTCATGTGCCGCAGGGACGGTTGCACCATGTTCGGCTTGCTCCTGTTCTGGAGTTCGGAGCTCGCTAAGTGGAACCGTGTCAGTTGTCGTGTCACTCATGAGCGATTCCCCTTATCGAACCCAAACCAAGATTGGGACCACGGCGTAATCCTACGCGAGACCGGAGTACGGCTGCCGTAACCGTGGCAACACCTCGTCGCTTGAGCCGGGTGGTGGCCCGCGCTAGTCCTATGCTGAGTACATGGTTATTGTCCTTGTTGTCATTGTCATCGGTCTACTGTTCGTGGGCCTTGTGGTTTCGGCTTACAACAAGCTCGTGAAGTTCCGTGAACGGGCGCTTAACGCGTTCGCTCAGATAGATGTTCAGCTCGAACGCCGCCACGATCTGATTCCAAACCTGGTCGAGACCGTCAAGGGCTATATGAGTCATGAGAAAGAGACCCTTGAAGGTGTGGTCAACGCCCGAGCAGCGGCAACTCAGGCCCGCATCGAAGTCAGCGGCGACCCGCAAAATCTTGAAGCAATGGCCAAGATGTCAAGCTCCGAAGGTGCCCTAGGCGGGGCTCTTGGGAGGCTGCTGGCCGTGGCCGAGGCCTACCCCGACCTCAAAGCGAATCAGAACATGGCACAGCTGACAGAAGAGCTGACCACAACGGAGAACAAGATCGCGTTCTCTCGCCAAAACTACAACGATCAGGTTAATAATTATCAAACCTACAAGCAGACTTTCCCACCGGTCATGATCGCCAATGCCTTCGGCTTCAAAGACAGTGCGTACCTCGATCTCAGCGATGACGACAAGAGCCACAAACGGGACAATATCGACGTCTCGTTTGGCGACGACGGCCCAGCGACTCAGGGCTGAATCGATACGCGCCGCCCTGACGAGGTGTAACTCATGGATTTCCAAACCCACCAAGACGAGGCGAAGCAAGGCACGCTCAAACTCGTGATGCTGTTCGGCGCCGGTGTGCTCGCAATCATCGCGCTGGTATCGCTGTTGTTGACGCTGCTCTTTGGCTTTAGCACTAAAGCGTTTGATCCATTGCAGGCCATCGCTGTCGGAGCACCCTTGACGCTGTTCGGCGTCGGTGGCGCTTCGCTCGTTAAAACATCCCAGATTCGAGGTGGAGGCGGTTCTTACGTCGCTACGTCGATGGGCGGTCGTCCGGTCGACTTCAACACACTGGACCCAGCCGAGAAGCAACTTAGCAATGTTGTTGAAGAGATCGCCATCGCTTCTGGCATGGCCGTGCCGGCCGTATTCGTTCTCGACAACGAACCAGGCATTAATGCCTTTGCGGCCGGATGGACCGCAGACAACGCAGCCATTGGCGTGACGCGCGGAGCGCTACAGCACCTGACTCGCGACGAACTCCAAGGCGTCATAGCCCACGAATTCGCGCACATCCGCAACGGTGACATGAAGCTTAAGACTCGCATCATTGGTTGGGTCTTTGGCATCGCGATCCTGACCGTTCTTGGCCGCATTCTGCTGGAATCGCTTTGGTTTGCGCCGCGCCGTCGTAACAGCAAGGACGATAACGGCGTCGTCTTTGCCTTGATGGCAGCGGGTATTGGCTTGCTTGTCATTGGTTCGGTCGGCACCTTGTTCGCTCGCATGATTCAAGCGTCGGTTTCACGACAGCGCGAACTTCTTGCGGATGCGTCCGCAGTGCAGTTCACGCGAAACCCCGACGGGCTTGGTGAAGCCCTCAGCAAGATCGGCGGCATGGCCGGCGAGAACAAGGTGCGCTCGGCGCATGCGGTCGAGGCCGGTCACCTCTTCTTCAGTTCGCCAATGACAAGCGCCTTTGCATCACACCCTCCTCTGAAGACGCGAATCTCTCGATTGATCCCCGGGTGGGACGGCACATTCCACGAGCCCGATCCTGAAGTCGCATCCGCGGCTCAGGCACCTAATTCCCGCCATGTCGCTGGGTGGGGGACGAACTCTGGGCAGATGCTTCCTGGCCAGGCGACTATTCCAGGTATGCCGACGAACAAAGCACTGCCATTCGATCCTGCGCTTCTTCTAGGCGGGGCCGTTGTGGCGAGTGGGACGCCGGGCACCACACCCGCTGCACCCCACGGTGCGGCTTCGCTGGCTGGCACAACGGCCCCGAAAGCCGCTGTGTCGCAGGCGTACCAACCGCCCCAGCTTGATGGTCCAACCGATGATCACATCGGCTATGCCCGTCAGCTACTTGACCGGATTCCGGAAGAGACCCAGAACTATTTGCACACGCGTGGTGGTGCGGTTGCCTCGGTGCTTGGCTTGCTAGCGTCGGACGAACCCGACCAACGGCAAAAGGATCTGGCGTACGCAGCGAGAGCGACTGGTCTCAATGCCAACTACCTCGAGGCAGCGAGCGATGTGATCAGTCGGCTCGACCGGGAATTGCAACTTCCAGCGATCGATATGGCATTGCACTCGATCCGGGAAACTCCGTGGGAGTTCCAGAAAACGCTGCGAGAGACCATCGTGACGATGGCGAGCTCACACCCCGAGCAGAACCTGTTCCGGTGGGTCTTGCGCCGGGTCATGTTGCGCCATCTTGAGGATCAGAGCGATACCGGATCATCAAAGCACAACCTTCGGTTTCCGGATCTCGAAACAGAAGCGGTCACCGTGTTCGCGGCGATTGCCTGGTTCAACAGTTCAGGCCTGGAATACGCTCCCGGAGCGTTTACTGCTGCTCTGGTGGCCAGCAATCTTGCGCCTCGAGAGATCCCAAGTGTTGCGTCACTCCAGGTTGCGACGGTCGATGCGGCTCTCGAACGGCTGTCACATCTGGATCTTGCCGGTCGTAGGACCTTCGTGAGCGCAGCCACTGCAATCGTGGCCCACGACGCGACCACTACGGCCGAGGAGGCCGAGTTGATCCGCGTTGTTGCCGATGCTGTACGTTTGCCGGTCCCGCCGCTACTTCCTATGTAAGGGTCGCTGGTGTCGGCTTGCCTTGTCCGACCATGAACCGTACAAATCCCGTCAGGCTTCGGCGGTTACGCCCACCAAACGAGTTCTGCATCGGGGATCCACTGGGTGTCACCGGGCGATTCGACCGAATGGATGGCAGCGCCGGGCCGGCCCTCGTCGTCGATGGCTGCCGCAACCAAGGCAGTCGATTCGTTGGACCAGATGGTATGGCTCTGGGCGTATTGTTCGAAGAACTGAAGGACCGAGCGGGCCCAGCGAGGAGTCGGCCGAAATGGGGGGAGGCTACGCGTATCGGATCCATCGATTACGAGCCACTGAACTATGCCGTTACCGAGCGCCGCTAGGGCAGCGAGGTGGCTTCCGTCGGGCGACCAGAAGAATGCGACGACAGGTGCTGAGGTGACCTTGATCGGCGTGAGCGAAACCAGGTCGAGGATGACGAGCGTTGTGCTGTCGCCTTCGGTGGAGATATAAGCCAAACGGCGACATTCGGGATCGAGAGAGAAGCGACCCGTCGAGTCAGCTCCGACGAGTGTGACGATGACATCGTCGGGGCCGGCCGCGACGATTCGGTCATCGAGTGCGTACAGAACTGAACCGCCGGGAAGCCACAAAGGGGTGACGAACGGCCCAGCGTCGTCGCTGAGCAGACGGATCGAATCCCCGGCTCTATCGGAAATGAGTACCCGGTTCTCAACATGAACGGCCAGATGCGTGGCGTCGGGTGACCACGACCAGAACAGCGGCTGGCCTCGATCGATAACATGGATTGCACCGGAGGTGACGTCGGAGACGGCAAGTTCGAGTCCGAGTGGGCCAGGGGAGAGGTGGCTTAGCCACCGGCCACATGGACTGGGACAGAGGTAGAAGGCGCTCACGGACTCGACAAGCGCACTGGCTTGGTTGGAATCTTCGTTGTGCAGTCGCACCTGGCGGATTCCATCGGCATAATCCGAGTCCACCGACCAAGCCGTCCATCGCCCCTGTGGCGACCATACGGCGGTTGACACGCGAGACTGCATGTCAACCGTGAGCGGCGCTCCGATCGGCATCCGAATATCGTTGTCGACATCGGCAAGCATCACGTTTCCCGCGGTGTTGATGATCAGCAGATGGCGCACGGCACAACTGTTGCAGAGATTTGGCCCGCCAGAAGATTCGCGCTTTGGTCGTGCTGCAGCTAAGAGAGTGAACGTGTTTGGTTGTGGGTGAACGGACCCGGTGCTATGACGTACCGAACCTACGATGTGGAGGCGTTGGTCCTACGTCTGTGCTCGACATCTGGGCCCTGTATTGAGTCCGCCTCAACGGATGGAACAACTAGCTACTGAGTGGGCCAAGACGACATCGCCCAGATCCGTGTTTGTCGAGCTGAGGATAGAGAAATTCTCTGACCGAGTTGAGGGATCGGCTGCGAGTCGAAAATGGTTAACACCGGCACAGCGCGAGACTAGGTATATATGCATGTGATGGACACTCTAGATATCGACGCTCTTTTTGTTGGTGAGCCGGTGTTCGAACGGCGGTGTTACATGCTTGATGTCTCGCGCGACCGCGTGCCAACGCTCGAGACACTTGCCTGGTTAATTGGGATACTCGGGCGGTTGCGTTTCAACGAGTTGCAGCTCTATATCGAGCACACGTTCACCTACCAGGGGCACGAGGTGGTTTGGCGCGACGCCAGCGCCTACACCCCACAGGATCTGGCGGCGGTCAAGAAGCTGGCGAGTAAAGCTGGGATCGAGCTCGTGGCCAACTCGAATTGCTTCGGCCACATGGAGCGATGGTTAGCCCACGATGACTACAGCGATCGCGCCGAGTGTCCTGGCGGCGTCTCTGACTCCCGGTCGGGTGTTGTCAGTGTGCCGACCTGCTTGGAGCCCACGCAGGACAACGCTGAGTTTGCGCTTGGTTTGATTCGCGAGATGGTCGAGGCGGTCGATAGCGATCGGGTGATGATCGGCGGTGATGAGCCAAAAGAGCTCGGGTCTGGACGTTCGGCCGAGCGGGTCGCTGCTGTAGGTGCCTCGCAGGTGTATCAACAGCACCTGCTCCGGATCATCGAGCCGTTGATCGCCGACGGCCTCGAGGTCCAATTCTGGGGAGACCAGCTGATGAAGTCTCCCGACGGAGCGGCGTGGATCCCGGGTGGAGCGAGTGCGGTGGTCTGGCACTATGACCCGCCGAGCGCTGAGCATCTCGGATTCAGAGCCGCAGCCGAACCGTTGATCGAAGCGAGCAAGAGGTTTTGGGTGGCCGCCGGCACGTCGAGTTGGAACAGTCTGATCGGTCGCAACAGCTCAGCAACAGCGAACATCGCCGATGCCATCACGGTTGGCAGCGAGTACGGCGCACGTGGATTCATGCTCGCCGACTGGGGCGACAACGGTCATCTCCAACCATTGGCCGTCTCGCTTCCCTCGATAGTGCGGGCTGGGGTCGGGGCATGGCATGGAGTATGTGGCAATGTTGAGGTCGGGCCGATCATCGACTCGTTACTAGGTGCCGAATCCGGTACGGGTCAGATCATCGATGGCCTCGGTAGTCTCGCCGATTCGACAGGACTTATGGTTCCGAATGGATCTCCCATTTTCGCTGCTCTTGTCCCGCTGCCCGGCGTGATCGCCGGCCGGGTCGATCCGACAGGATGTGCTGCGGCGAGGCACGCTCTTGACGAAGCACGTGAGAGATTTCCGGACGCGCTGGGCTCGTCTGGCCGCGGCCGGGTACTGGCTGAAGAACTCAACGCTGCCGTTCGGCTTGCGCAGATCGGGTTGGACCGTCTGCAGGGTCAATCGATCAAACCTGCAAGGCTCGAACAGGCTCTGGTGGCACAACGCAGCGCCTGGCTTCGAACGAGTCGTCCTGGGGGTGTCGCCGATGCGCTTGGGCGGCTAAAACCACGCAGTGCTGCAGAACGTTAAATTTCGTTGAACCGCCCGCACAAAAAGCTCGTACTGCGCTACTTTCAACCGGTGCATCGGCTACTTAAAATCCTTTTTTCCGTGTTGTTGGTCCTTTCCGCCTGTGGTTCTGCTGAGGACAGAGTGGGCGGCGAATTCGCCGGACCAGTGGTCATCGGCGCCATCCCAGACCAAAATCCTGAGCTTCTTGCTCGGAACTACGACCTCCTTGCTGATTATCTGTCCGACGAGATCGGCGTTCCGGTCGAGTTCAAGGCCGTCACGGAGTATGAGGCTGCGGTCACTGCCTTCCGGGTCGGTGATCTTGATCTGGTCTGGTTCGGTGGTCTGACCGGCGTCCAAGCCCGCCTTCAGGTCGACGGTGCCGAGGCCATTGCTCAGCGCGACATCGACGAAACCTTTACATCCGTCTTCATCGCCTCGACCGATAGTGGGATCGGCTCGATTGATGATGTCGCCGGTCTCAGCGTGATTGCGGGGCGATCATTGACCTTTGGGTCTGCCTCGAGTACATCAGGACGCCTGATGCCCCAGTCTTTCCTGAGTGACGCTGGTGTGTCACTGGATGACTTGGTCGGTGAGCCTGGGTTTAGCGGCTCTCACGATGCGACGATCGAACTGGTCGAGGCAGGGACTTTCGAAATAGGTGCACTCAATTCACAGGTTTGGGCCGCTCGCGTCGAAGCTGGAGAGGTCGACCTTGACCGAGTCCAGCTGATCTTCGAGACACCGCCCTACTACGACTACCACTGGGTGGCTCGGCCAGAGTTGGGCAAGGAGCTGCAATCACAAATTGTCGATGCGCTGAAGAACTTGGATTCCAACGATGCGGACCAGGCAGCCATCCTCGAGTTCTTTGGGGCTGGTTCATTCATCGATACCGAAAGCTCCAACTACGATCAAATCGAGGCTGTCGGACGAGAGATAGGCAAAATTGACAGCTGACCCGCTGCTCTTTGCGGACACGGTGCTCTCTTTTCGCAATGTCACGGTCCGATACGGCAGTGCTGACAGTGCCGTCGCTGTCAACGACCTCACACTGACGGTCGAAGCGGGCCAACGGGTAGCGCTGATTGGGCCATCAGGCGCTGGGAAGTCGACCATTCTGAGCCTGGCCGCTGGGCTCACCCTGCCGACAGGAGGCGTGGTGGAGGTCATGGGTGTCGACTCGATCGTGCTCGGCCGGCACGCCCATCGTCCGACACGGAGAGAAATCGGGATTATTAGTCAGGACTTCTCGCTGATCGGCCCCCTACGGGTCGCCAGCAATGTCGCTGCTGGCCGGCTTGGTAGTTCGTCGTGGCTCAAGTCCCTGAAGACATTGGTACGGCCCGGACCGGTAGATGAGATAGCGAAGGCTCTCGACTCGGTTGGCATCGTAGACAAGTTGTGGGAACGCACAGATCGTCTCTCAGGTGGCCAACAGCAGCGCACGGCGGTAGCTCGGGCGTTGTTTCAGAACCCTCAGCTTTTACTCGGCGACGAGCCAGTGAGTGCGCTTGACCCGGCGCGCTCTGAGTCAGTAATGGCAGTTCTCACCGGGGCAACGAACGGCGACGCCGATTCTGCTAAGCCTCGAACGCTCATCGTGAGCATGCACGATGCGCCGTTGGCGCTCCGCCATTGTGACCGCATTGTGGCACTGCGCGAAGGCTGTGTGGAATTCGATCTAGCCGCGAGCGAGGTCAGCGAACAGATGCTCACTGATCTCTATCTGCTCGACGAGTCAGCGATCGGCTGAATCCTGTCATGACTGTTTCGACGGCTTCGCGTCTGTCTGCGATCCCTGTGCGACGCGCCCGTTGGGACCGTCGGCTCTGGGGATCGGTGGTGGTGGTCGCCATTGGGTGGTCGTTCGCTCAGGCCGGCGCCGATCTGACGGCGATAGTCAATCGCCGTGGATGGAGCCAGGTCACGTCCTTTTTTTCCGCCATGTTCCATCCCGACCTGAGTTGGTCGATGCTTACTCTCACCGTGCGCGAGGCAGGGGTAACGTTGGGCTACGCCCTGGTCGGCACAGCATTGGCGTTGGTGATAGGGACAATCGGTGGAGTCCTATTGACCGAACGGATCTGGCAGCCGGTTCACGGTTCCATGCGTTGGGGTTGGATCGGCTGGATGATGGGTCGGCTGGCCTTTGCCGTTCCCCGTTCCATGCATGAGGTCGTATTCGGGTTGATTCTGGTGAACATCCTTGGGCTCGACCCGCTGGTCGCTGTCCTTGCCATCGGTATCCCTTTCGGCGCTGTGACCGCCAAGGTGTTTGCAGAGTTGATAGACAATGTTCCGACTGCAGCTGAAGTTGAGCTGCGAGCGCTGGGGGCGGGTCGACTAACTGCTCTAATCGTGGCCACGATGCCTCAGGCGTTCAACGACCTGCTGTCATATGCCTTCTACCGATTCGAGTGCAGCCTTCGAAGCGCTGCGGTCTTGGGAATTGTTGGCGCCGGTGGCCTTGGTTTTCAACTTGCACTGTCGTTTCAATCGTTGCGTTACAACGAGATGTGGACCCTTTTATGGGCACTAATTATCCTAAGCGGCATTACCGACCGTTGGTCGTCGGCGGTGCGCCGCCGACGCAATGCAGCAGCGGTCGAGATGCGAGTAGACATCGATGGAGCGGGCCAAGACGCTGATCTGGCACCACGTGATGATCGTTTCGTTCGTTTGAGTGCGCTCGCATGTGCGGTGTCCATCCCGATCGCTATCTGGGGCCTGAGACTGAACCCTGCGACCTTGTGGTCTGGGCGGGCGCGACGACTAGCTCGAGAGCTCGTGGTGAACGCTTGGCCACCGCGCGTCGGGTTGGGTGGTTTCTCAGATCTGCTACGCGACTCCTTTGACACGGTCGCTCTTGCGGTTCTGGCCACAGCGCTTGCATGGGCGTTCTCAACGCCTGTGGCATTTCTGGCGCGGCGGCGGATCAGCAGCGCTCGGTCAGGCCCCGCAGTCGGGCGACTGGTCGTGTCTTCGTTCGTCCGCTTCGTACTGCTCATTTGCCGATCGGTACCACCACCGGTTTGGGCCTTCGTCGTCGTGTTTGTGCTCTTCCCAGGTTTGTGGCCGGGAGCCGTCGCCCTCGCCATCTACAACTTTGGTGTGCTGGGTCGGTTGCAAAGCGAGGTCGTCGAAAACACCGATCCGACGTCAGCCAATATCCTGGCTGCGACCGGAGCGACGCGGCCAGGGGCATTGCTGGTTGCGACGGTGCCGGCAGTGGCTAGCCGCTTTGCTGGCCTTGGGCTCTATCGGTGGGAGGTTGCGATCAGAGAGACCGTCATCGTGGGAGTGGTTGGGGCGGCCGGGCTGGGTCGTCGCCTCGACGAGCAAACTTCGTCGTTCGATTACGACGGCATTCTGGCCACCATCTTGGCATTGCTTGCGGTAACAGTGATGGTGGACCTTGCCTCGGCGGCCATCCGCCGAACACTGCGTTGAGCCAGATCTAGTTGAGCCAGATCTAGGAGACTCGGCGGGCTTCGAGGACTTCGGCGACGAGCGCAGCGAGTGCTTTTTGTTCAGCGTCGGGCTGGGTCATTGGTTGGAGCTCGTCGGTTCGTTGTTGAAGCGCCTCCATCAGTGCTGGGTCTCGTTCCATGTTTACCAACAACTGAGCTAACGCTCGCTCATCGCCGACCGGGATCAGGCCGGGATGGTCCTGCCCGACGAGACCGACATTGCCATCGATACGCGTGCCGATGACCGGAATGCCCATAGCGATCGCTTCGCTAACGACGTTGGCTCCGCCTTCGGAGATGGATGTGCAGGCGAGCGCATGGGCCGAGGCCAGAAGCCTCTGGACGTCAGGCCGGTTTAGCTCACGGTGCCACTGGTAGCGGGCATTGGTTTCGTGTTCGACGATGGCCTCCTTGGTGAGTTCGGCGTCCATCGGTCCACCAGCGTGGTGGACCATCACGCGGCTCTCTGGAGGCAGGTGCCGGGCTGCCCGCGCCGTGAGCAGCGGATCCTTAACCGGTCGGAGGTGGGCGAGCACCACAATATTCATGACGTTGTCGCTGAGGTCGCGAGGTAGGTGGGGGCCTGCTACCGACTGGTGGATCGTGGTTGCCTTTGCGCCCCATAGCGCTTTCATGGATCCGAGCCGTTCCTCTGCTGCTCGTTGCAGGGTAATGAGGGCGTCAGCGCTCTCGGTCGATGCCCGTGCAGAGATGTCGTGTGGCAGATCAACGTAGAGATCGGTGCCGGTCATCGCAACGATTACTGGTCGCTCTGGGTGCCTCGCTGTCCACCAAGAGACAGCGCTACGGCTACGCCTGGCGTGCAGTGCGATCAGTACATCTGCGTTATCCAGCTGATTCCTGGCTGCGGTTGGCATGTCAGCGGCGGCCTCATCCATATGCACGACGACGGCTTCGTGCCCGGCGCGTTGCAAGAGCGAACTCCAACGAAGCGAGGTGATGTTGTTACCCGAAGATGCCTGCGGGCGGACCGGCGACACGATGGCGACAACGGCTCGAGCGGTCATGGCGCCACGATTGTCGTCAGCGAGCACATGTGCGGAAGCCAGCGAAAACATCGCGCCGTTCCGGAGTGAAGTAGTTGCGGTAGGTCGAACGCACGTAGCGGTTACGGGTACTCCATGAGCCACCTCGGAGCACTTTGCGAGTCCCGAACCACGGCTCGGAGTTGTCGCGGTACGCGTCGGGCTCAAAGAGGGGATAAGGCTCGAATGTTGAACTCGTCCATTCCCAGACATTCCCGATCAACTGCCGATGGCCCCATGGTCCGTCACCGGCAGAAAAAGCGCCGACGGGTACGGTGCCGCGAGTCAGGCCATCGAGCGCGGCTTCGCTAGGTAACGGATCACGATCTCCCCACGGGAACCAAGGGCGCCGTGTGCCGTCTGGACCGGTCGTAGCTGCGACCTCCCATTCGGCTTCGGTCGGCAGGCGCCGACCGGCCCACGTGCACCAGGCTTGGGCTTCCCACCAGGACACGTGCACCATTGGGTGGTCAGCTGTTGCCTCGATGGCATGCCAGGTTGCGCCGATACGGCGCTGCCATCCGTTGACATCTTTACGCCAGTAGGTCGGAGTGTCGGCGCCGACCTGGTTGCGCCAGGCGAGCCCATCGGTCGACCAGAGGGCGTCGTTCGTATAGCCGCCGTCATCGGCGAAAGCGGCGAACTCGGTCACGGTCACTGGTGCGGCCGCCATGTCGAAGCCATCGACGTAGGCGCGGTGCGCCCACTTTTCGTTGTCCATCACAAAGGGTTGGCTGCGCGACGCCCCAAGCAGAACCGCACCACCATCGACATGACGATCTCCGTGAATGGGCTCGCTTGCTATAGCGGTCAGGTCAGCTGCATGCCGGTCACCCCAGGTGAGAGTCTGACGGGAATATGACAACGCCTCGCAGTGAGCGTCGTGATGGGCGATGGCGTAGGCAACGTAGAAATTCGTCGAGTCGATACCGCTGTCATTCTCGAGTACTTCGACCAGGCCGTCGGCTACCCGTCGGGCATAGTCCTTGGTCGCTACGGCAGTGGGAAACTGCAGCTCCCAGCGAGTTCGGTGGGCAACAGCGGCCGAGTCATAGCGAGCATCGCTGCCGTCGATAAGTGAGTCGCGTCCGTGCATCTGTCGCAGCACGAACCATTCGGCGAACCAAGCCACATGGGCGAGTTCCCAGATTGGAGGATTGACCACTGGTAAGTAGGGCCCGAACCAACGGGCGTCGTCGTCCGTGAAGTCGTCAACCGTTCCGATCAGAGTCTCGGTGGCATCGTGCACCCAGCCCACAAGACGCGCAGTGTTAGCCCAGTCGCTTAGTTCCATCGCTGTCACGATAGTTCGGGGCCTGGCGGTAACGTACGCAAATGAGCATTGAGGAGTGCAGATGACCGAACCTGTTACCCATCGACTCACCCAGTTCAGTCACGGGGCTGGTTGAGGCTGCAAGCTCGCCCCTGGTGAGCTTGCGCACGTTGTGCGCGATCTGCATGTTCAGAATCCCGACGCTGTGCTGGTCGGAACGTCGACCGGCGACGATGCCGCGGTCTGGAAGCTCGACGATAATCGAGCCTTAGTCTCAACTGCCGACTTCATTACACCTGTCGTTGACGATGCGCGCACCTGGGGTCGCGTTGCGGCCGCCAACAGCGTTTCCGATGTGTACGCCATGGGCGGACGTCCCCTCTTCGCCTTGAACCTGGTGGGCTGGAACACAGATGTACTGCCGATCTCGCTTCTTGGCGAGTTGTTGGCTGGAGGCCAGGACGTGGCTACCGCCGGTGGGTTTGCCATTGTTGGCGGTCACACGATCGACGACCCGGAACCCAAATACGGCATGGCTGTCACAGGCGAGGTCCACCCCGACCGCATCCTGACCAACGCTGGTCTCGTCGCTGGCCAAGATCTCATTCTGACCAAGCCGCTAGGTGTCGGAGTGATAACCACCGCGATCAAGGCAGATGTAGCGCCCTTGGACGTTGCCGATGCCGCAATCGCATCGATGACTCGGCTCAACGACGTCGGGTCGCGTCTAGCCGTGGAAGCTGGGGCCACGGGCTGCACCGATGTGACCGGTTTCGGGCTGCTCGGCCACCTTGGCCGCATGGCGATGGAGTCAGGCGTGAGGGTGACAGTCGAGTTTGAGACTGTGCCGTTCCTACCTGGCGCTTGTGCCTTGGCCGAAGATGGGATTATGCCAGGAGGAAGCCGCCGCAATCTAGAGTGGGGCTCAACGTTGCTCGACGCCGGGGCTCACGACGAACTCCACCAACTGCTGATCGCCGACGCTCAGACATCGGGCGGCCTGGTCTTTGGTGTTGACCCCGGCGAGACCGCTGGGTTACTGGCCAAACTCACCGCAACCGGCCATACCGCCGCACGAATTGGGCAGACGTCCGGCGGCGAAGCTGGCTTCACCCTCAGCTGACGGGTGGCCGCTGACGCTGCACTCCTCCAAAGACGTAGAACTGGCATTTGACCGGTGTTGCTCACCAAGCAAGGATTACCCGATCCGAGGTCCGTGGCATAGTGAATTCAGAAGGAGTCACCGATGAACAACGACGTTGTTCTCTCCGAGTCGACTGACCACATTGTGACGATCACTATCAACCGGCATGACGAGGTGAACCCACTGAGAGGGCAGGACGTTTCAGAATTGCGCAAGGTGTTCGATCGGCCCAAGGTCTTCGATCGGCTCGAGGATGCAGATGATCGAGTCGCGGTTCTGACTACCGCTGACGACAAGGCCTTTTCGGGTGGAGCCGATCTCACGGATCCCTCGGTTGGTCCCGACCCGTGCGTAGCGGCGTGCGATGTCGGCAACGAGCTTGCTGCGGTCGTACCTAACACGGACGTCCTTTACCTCGAGACTCACGTGAAATTTTGTGGTGGTCTAATCACAGGCGTAGCGGATCGGCTTCCCCACAAGATCGCCGGGGACTTCACACTTACTGGTGCCCGCTCTGACGCGCTGCGGGCGAACGAGACTGGCATGGTCAACCGGGTGACGCCCGTTGGGGAACACGTGGCGGCATCGATGGACTGCGCCGACATCATGGGAGACGGTTCGTCGATAGCAATTGCGACCATTAATCAGTTTGTTCGTGACACCGAGACACCGCTCAGTCCATCAGAGGAACAAACCGTTGGTCGTCGAGACCTTTTGGCTAGCAAACGAAGCGGCGAGCAAAAAGAAGGAGCCATGGCCTTCGTTGAAAAGCGTAAGCCCATGTTGAGGGGACGCTGATGCTGCCACTAGATGGTGTTCGTATTGTGGACTTAACCACGGTGGTCATGGGGCCTTTGGCGACCAGGATGCTCGCGGATATGGGCGCAGATGTGATTCGAGTCGAGAGCCCAGAGGGCGACGTCATCCGCGACTACCAACCGATGCGATCACCGAAGATGAGCGCGTTCGGTATGAATTTGAATCGGAACAAACGCAGCATCGTGCTCGACTTTAAAGACACTGATGATCGGGCAACGCTCGACCGGCTGATCGCAACTGCTGACGTCGTGGTAACAAATATGCGGCGCAGTGCGCTGGCACGCCTCGGGCTTGACGAAGCAGGTGTGCGGGCGGTGAAGCCCGATGTCATCTACTGCATAGCTAATGGATATGGCAGCGACGGCCCAAAGGCAGACGACGCAGCCTACGACGACGTGATTCAGGCAGCATCGGGGCTGGCGTCGATGTTCAGCTGGGTCGGCGATGAACCCCGCCTCGTGCCGAGTATCTACGCGGACAAGATCACCGGTGTCCACGTCGCGTTCGCAATTTCCTCGGCGTTGCATGGTCGAGCCCGAACTGGAAAAGGGTGCTCAATCGAGGTGCCAATGGCGGAAACTATGGCAGCGTTCAACATGGTGGAACACCTGAGTGGCCACACCTTTGAGCCGCACCTGGGTAGCTTCAGTTACAACCGCATTCGCACGCCACATCGTAAGCCTCGTCAGACGACCGACGGCTGGATCGTGATCCTGCCATACAGCGACGACAATTGGCAACAGTTTTGGACCTTTGGCGAGCGGCCCGACTACCTCGACGACGAACGCTTCGCCACACAGTCGAAACGAGTCGATCACGCTGATGCTCTCTACAGTCTGCTCGACGGCATCATCGCTATGAAGTCAACTGTCGAGTGGCTTGGTTTCTGCGCCGAGCATTCGATTCCGGCGTCCGAGGTCATTGAGCTCGAACATCTCGGCGATGACCCTCATTTTGCTGCGGTGGAGCTGATCCGCAGCGATGTACATCCGACCGAGGGCGCTTACCGCTACGTGCGAGATCCGATCCGGATCGATGGAACCACCGCACCGCTGCGCCACCATGCTCCGCGGTTGGGTGCAGACACAGACGCCATCCTGAGCGAACTCGAATGAGTTCTCCACGGTGGGCGTAGAGAACGTGGCGACAAATGGTGTCAGCGACGGGTGACACCGCCCGGTCGATGTCGAGGAGCCTTGTCGAGACCAGGCACGGCCGCCCGGTATCTCACGGCGGGGGCCAGTTGTTGCGTCGATCAAACGCTGACAGGGGGCACAACAGGTCAGCTTGCCGAGCGTTTGGGCAGAACTGGACACGTGGTGTGTGAACGTGCGGCCAAGGAGAAAGGCTGACGATTGAGGTTGTAGATGTACGCGCCGAATCTGAGTAGTGCGTGCTTGCAGCTAGACCTGTAAAGCAAGCGTGCGAACGTCACGTCGGCATGTACGTGCAGGTGATGCTAGCTGAGCTCCAAAATGTGGAACTCGCGCTGGAGTAGCGTCGCTGCTATGCGCCATGATGAGATCGACGTGAATTGGGGCGCTGGATTCCCGCCGCCGGTGAACGAACGGGTGCGCTTTGCTGATGGCAGCTTCTACCAGTGGCCGCAACTTAAGTGGAGCTTCAACAACATCGAAGAGGTGGTGCCGACCAGGTCAGTGTGGAGTGGTCCTGGTGCAGCCATCGACATGCCAACTGAGTCTGTAAACCTTGATGAACTGCGTATTGAATCGGCCGAAGGCAAGTTGGTCCCGTTCGCTGACATGCTTGCGCTAGCGGACACTGACGCGTTCGCTGTGCTGCATCGAGGAAAGCTCGTCTACGAGTCCTACTTCGGCTTCGCTGGGGCTCACCGACGACATCTGCTGATGTCATGCAACAAGTCGATGGTTGGTGTGATCTCTGAGTGCCTCATCGCCAACGGCATTATGGACGACGCAGCGATGGTGCCGTCTTATGTGCCGGAGCTCGCCAGATCAGCGTGGGCCGATGCCACGGTGCGACAACTTCTCGACATGTCGATTGGCATGGACTATCACGAGGACTATCTGGACGCGACGTCAGACACATGGCGATTCATACGGTCGACAGGCATGATCCCCACGGCGCCCGGTGAAGTTGAAGGAGTGTGCGAATTTCTTCCGACGATCGGCAAGGCGGGAGAACATGGCACAGCGTTCTCTTATCTCGAACCAAATATCTTCGTGCTTGGCTGGCTAATTCGACGGGCGGCGAGGCGCTCCATTGCTGAACTGGCGTCTGACTACGTTTGGCAGCACATCGGCGCCGAGCACGACTGGCTTTATATGCTCGAAGACAGTGGCGCTGAGACCACAGCTGCTGCCACTCTGCGAGACTTCGTCCGATTTGGACAACTCATCGCTGACAGGGGAGTTCGCAATGGCAAGCGAGTGCTCCCTGAGCCCGTGGCCAACGCGATTTTGGGTGGGGGAGATCGCGCACAGTTCGCTAAAGGTTCCCATGCGTATATGGGTGACTGGTCCTATCGGTCGCAATGGTGGTACCGCCATGTTGACGGACGTGTCTGCCCCGTTGCGCGAGGAGCACATGGACAACTGCTCTACATCGACCCAGAGAGGGACATCGTGATCGCACGTTTCGCATCAGCTGAGAAAGCGCCTTCGGTGCTGCTCGACCCAATCACGTGGCCAGTGGTCGACGCCATCACTGCTGCGCTGAGTGGTTGAGTGGATAACCAAGTTCACGTCGTGGCGAGGGCATGAAGAGCCTTTTTATCGACTTTGCCGATCGGCAACATGGGCAGTTGCTCCATCACCGTGATCCGCTTTGGGAGTTTGTAGTTCGCAAGCCGTTCGGCTGCGAAGGCACGTAGCGACACTGGATCAAGATCAGCGCTGCCCATCACGTAGGCAACTCCTATCTCTTGGAAGATGCGGTCGCTAATGCTGACAACAGCGGCCATCGAGACGTCGTTGTGTTCCTCGAGGGCTAGCTCCACTTCGCGTGGGTACACGTTGTAGCCGCCGCTTTTAAACATCTCGCTCATGCGACCCATGATCTCGACGTGCCCGTCGGGGCGAAATATGGCTATGTCGCCGGTAGCGAACCAGCCGTCATCGGTAAAGGCAGCAGCAGTGGCTTCGGGGTTGCGCCAATAGCCGGCCATCACGAAATCGCCCTTGGTCTGGATTTCACCGGCCTCACCTGCTGTGACCTCGCGGCCATCGGGATGCCATATCCGAAATGGTTGTCGAGCGTCAGGAGTCCCAACCGTGGTCGATAGCAGTTCGACTGAATCAGTAAGGCCGCTGTAGGTCACGCCTCCGGTTACCTCGGTCATGCCGTACCCCATGGTGCAATGCGGGGCGCCAGTGGCATCGATCAGGCGCTGCAACAACTCGGCGGGCATAGCGGCCCCGCCCCATGCGATGAGATCGATGGATGACAGGTCGGTCGTGGCGAACAGGGGATGGTCGACGCACATTTGCATCATGGTCGGGACGCCAGCGATGGTGTTCAGGCGTTCGGCCTCGATCGTTCGAAGTACGGCTCCGGGCGAGAATTGCTCGTGCATGAACAGCGTGCCGCCCCCGGTCATAGTGCGCCCACAGATGTCGCCGATGGCTCCGATATGGCTGATTGGTAGGTTGCAGATGATGCGTCGATCGGAAAGGCCTTTACGTTCGACGGCGATCACATTGCACACGTTCGAACCCAGATGTGTGAGCACCGCAGCCTTCGGACGGCCCGTGCTGCCCGAGGTGTAGACCAGGAACGCTGGATCTTTGGCAGCAACGTTCGCTCGGCGGGTGGCCAGCTCGGCGTCGCTGACCCCACGTGCCGATGTATGCAAGTCGCTGTTGCCAGCCCAATCAGAATCGAGAAGCACAAGATCTTGGAGCGAGCCGTGGGATTCCATCAGACGAGCGAAGCCGTCATCTAGCGGGGTGCCATCGACGGGCGCGACACCGAACAACGCCGAAGGTTGAGCGTCGCCAACTACATGGTCAAGTTCGCTGCTCCTGTACTTGGGGTTGAGGCCCAGCCAGATAGTGCCGATGCTGGTGACCGCGAGAAAGTGGATCCAAAATGTGGGCGTGGGGTTGCCCATGAATGCAACGCGATCACCCGGGCCCATACCGCTGGCCATCAGGTCCTTGGCGAGTGCGTCGACGGCGACCTTGGTCTGGGCATAGGTGAGCCGAGTGGCGTCTTGTACCAGGAAGTCTTGATGCGGGCGAAGCTTCACTTGCCGGTCGAGATGGTCGCTGATCCGTACCAGAACCGGAATGTCGGACTTCAAGACGCCGCCCTTCATGCTGCTGGTTCAGCTAGCTGCAGGTACGCCAGCCAATCAGCAATCACCGCGGGCCTGTCAAGTCCGTCGACTTCTACGTTTGCCCTTAAGGTCAGCAGTGCAGCGTTCGGTCCCCGGTTTTCGATCGAGGTCACTGTGAAACGGCCCCGAATTAGCGAGCCGACTGGCACCGGAGTAACGATCCGCACCCGATCGAAACCGTAATTCAACCGAAACAGGACACCCTGATCTGGAAGCTGCAACGCCTTTGCGAAGCCGGTCAGGTGCGAGAGCATCAAGAAGCCCTGCACGATGGTCCCACCGAACGGGGCGATCTTCGTGGCTTTCACTGGGTCGGTGTGGATGGGTCCATCGTCGCCAGTGATGGCGGCGAACCCATCGACCGCCGCCTGGTTGATCAACTTCCAGTCGCTCACACCTACGTCGGTGCCGGCCAGATCGGCAAGATCAGGCAGGCGCTCGACTGGAGTCGGGTCAGGCAGCGGGGCGGAGCTCACCCCCCAACCTTGTCATGCGGTGGTCTCAAGGTGTTGGGCCGTTACTTCGTGACAACGTGTCGACCCGGCGTGGCGTAAACGAGTCGGCCGCAGGGGGCATGTAATGCCATCATGCGAGAGTCTTCAGATCACCTTGAGTGAGGCGTTTTACTCCCTTCGGCTACTAGGACGGCACCGGCCTGACCTAATCCCGGACGCGGACATGGCGACCATCTTCGAGGCAGCAGCCGAGGCACGCAACGGCGGGAATGCGCAGCTGTGAAACTTTCTCGGAGCGATCGATGACGGGATTCGAGCCGAATTCGCACCGCTCTACAAGGAGGCCTGGTGGGCGAATCGCCACGATCGCCACGCGGTACGAATCAGTAGAAGAACGGGTGCATGAACTGTTCGCTATTCCAGCGACGGGACTGGCAACGACGGCGTTAGGCGAACGATGGCCCCGATACCCGAAGTCGATACCGCTGACGCTGACCCACCACGAAGGCAACCCTTGCTACACAAGCGAAGAACTTTTGGTGTGCCGCTCGATAACCATCTGTTGTGTGCACACAATGACGGGATGATGGTGCTAGCCGATCCGGTCGCCTGCGAGGGCTCGGCGAAGCGACAACCAGTCATGGGTGGTCGTGACCAGCTTGGTATCGAATAAGCTTGGTATCGAATTAGCCTGTGCTGCGTCTACTCCTAATCTGAGGGTGAAATATGGCTGGTGGCCTGGTCGGCTTATTTGATGACATTGCTGCGTTGGCGAAGCTTGCCGCTGCATCTATCGACGATGTTGGTGCGGCAGCAGGTCGCGCCAGTGCCAAAGCTGCAGGTGTGGTCATTGACGACACCGCAGTGACCCCGGCCTATGTGCAGGGTCTGGCCGCAAATCGCGAGTTGCCGATTATCAAGAAGATCGCCACTGGCTCGCTGAAGAACAAGCTGATCTTCATCCTTCCTGCCGCGCTGTTGCTGAGTTCGGTGGCGCCGATCCTGGTCGAGATCATCTTGATTTTCGGTGGAACGTACCTGTGTTACGAGGGCGCCGAGAAGATCTACCACAAGCTCAAAGGCGACGACCACGATCACGACGTGCCGGTAGCGATGCAGGGCCCCGAAGCCGAGGCACAGGTAATCAGCGGCGCTGTGCGCACCGACTTCATCCTGTCCGCCGAAATCATGGTGATAGCGCTGAAGGAAGTTCTCGATGAAGGCTTCTTAGCTCGGGCGATTATTATGGTGATCGTTGCGCTGTTCATCACGGTCGTGGTTTATGGCGTGGTGGCAGTGATCGTGAAGATGGACGATATCGGCCTATCGCTGGCCGGTCGCGAATCCAAATCATCGCAGAAGCTCGGCCGCGGCATGGTTGCTGGCATGCCCATCCTGCTCGTATGGCTGTCAGTCGTCGGGACCGCTGCCATGTTGTGGGTTGGTGGTCATATTCTGATTATTGGGGCCCACGAGCTCGGCTGGGATCTTCCCTATGACATCGTGCATGACCTAGCAGGGCAAGTGAACAACGTAGGCACCGTCGGCGGGCTTCTGGGCTGGCTTGTGAACACGGCACTGTCTGCAGGAGTTGGCATCGTGTGGGGCGGCGTGGTCGTAGCGGTCGTGTCATGCCTGCCCTTCCTGTCACATAGAGCTGACGATGTCGAAGCGGTCCAGGGCGGTGCCGATCTCGAGTCCCACTAGCGAGTCCCACAAGGACCTGGATCTTCCCCCTCTGTTTCTGGGTCTAAGCTTGGCAGGTGGCGCAAAACCTGGATCAATCACCCGACGACGATCATGGTCAACCAGATGATCACTCCCACGGGCATGATCACTCCCACAGGCATGACCACGACCATGACCACGGAGAGTTCAGTGAACTTAGCGATGTCGAGCTGCGTGTTCGTGCGCTCGAGTCGCTACTGACTGAAAAAGGTTTTGTGGACCCGGCCACGCTTGATGCGTTGGTCCAGTACCACGAAGAGAAGATCGGCCCCCGCAACGGCGCCCAGGTCGTCGCTAAAGCATGGACCGACCCCGAATACAAGGCCTGGCTGCTCAGCGACGATGCATCAGCGGCGATTGCCAGTGTCGGCTTCGAAGGCGGCCAGGGCGAAGACATGGTGGTGATAGAGAACACCGACGTGGTGCACAATATGGTCGTTTGCACGCTGTGCTCGTGTTACCCCTGGCCGGTTCTGGGTTTGCCGCCGGTGTGGTACAAATCAGCCCCCTACCGTTCGCGTGCAGTAAGCGAGCCTCGTTCGGTGCTGGCTGAGTTCGGCACAAAGGTCGGCGACGCCGTTGATGTCAGGGTGTGGGACAGCACGGCCGAACTGCGGTATTTGGTGCTGCCACAACGACCCGCTGGCACCGAAGGCTGGTCGCTAGAGCAGCTGGCCGAGATCGTGACTCGCAACTCCATGATCGGCACCGAGATCGTGGCCGCACCATGAATGGCGCTCACGACATGGGAGGCGTGCACGGCTTTGGGCCGGTCGTGCAAGAAGAGAACGAGCCGAATTTTCACGCCGACTGGGAAGCCAAAGCCTTTGCGCTTCAAATGTCGGCAAGCGGTGGCCGCTGGAATATCGACATGAGCCGCTTCGCACGCGAGAATTCGCCCCCAGCTGATTACCTCGCCCGTAGCTACTACGATATGTGGGCGTACGGACTAGAGAAGTTGATTGTTGAGTCCGGCATGGTTACGCCCGATGAGCTCGCGGCGGCTCGGGACGGCGCCCACTTCGAACCAGTTCAGACTCCAACATTTGGGCCAGAGAAGGTCGGGCGAGCTATGCGAGCTGGTGGATCAGCGCGCGTGGAAGTAGATGTTGCTCCGCTCTTCGCTGCTGGGCAGAGCGTTCGGGCCAGTATCGACGCACCACTCACGCACACCCGATGTCCCCAGTATGTGCGTGGCCGGATCGGTGTTGTCGATCGAGATCACGGCGTTTTCACCTTTCCTGATACTCACGCTCATGGCGGTGGGCCAAAGCCCCAACACGTCTATGCCGTGCGCTTTGAGGCCACGGAGTTATGGGGGAGCGCCAGTCAGGGTGGTGCCGTGTACGTAGATCTCTGGGACGACTATTTGGAGCTGGCATGACAGCAGCGCAGGCCTCGTCAACGGACCCAGGCAAGCAGGTGTTGCCAGCCATGCCTCGTGACAACGACGGTCCGGTGTTTTCTGAACCGTGGCAAGCGCAGGCCTTTGCTATGGCGGTTCGGCTTCATGAGCAAGGCCATTTCGCCTGGACCGATTGGGCTGCCGAGCTGTCTCGTCATATCGAGGCGGCAGGCCCAGCAGACACGACCGACTACTACGAGCACTGGCTCGCAACCCTCGAGTCGATCGCCACGTCGAAGAGTCTCACGACGGTCGGCGAGCTCACCGACCGCAAGCAGGCATGGCAGCGGGCCGCAGAGGCCACGCCTCACGGTCAGCCCATTGAGCTTGGTGCAGAACTACTCAACTAAGTGACGCAGCCCGGGACTCCAAGCAGAGCAAAGCGCACGCAGTAACGTCGAGTTATGTCTCAAACTCTGTCGCCCGGGGACGTGAGCGCCTACCTTGGCCGTATCGGAATCGATGCCCCCGCTGGCATCGGTCTTGATGCCTTGACCCGATTACAACTAGCGCACCTGCAATCGGTGCCGTTCGAAAACCTGGCGATCTTTGCTGGTCGTTCGGTAACGACCGACAATAATTGGACGTTCTCCAAGGTCGTGGACCAGGTGCGTGGGGGTTGGTGTTTCGAGCTCAATGGAGCGTTCGCCCAACTTCTTGAGGCGCTCGATTTCACCGTCTATCGGCTCGCAGCCGCTGTGCTAGTCGGTGGCCCGAACAAGGTTGTTGACCACCTGGTTCTCGAAGTAGTACTTGATCAGCCGTATCTGGTCGAGGTCGGGTTCGGCGATGATGCACCTATTGTTCCGCTCCCGCTTCAGGCGGCAGGCCCCATCGAAACGCGCTGTGGAACGTTCGAGTTCCTGAATAGCCCGCAGGGCACGACGCTGACGCAGATTGTGGACGGAGTGCCCGAGGCAAGGTACAGATTCAAACGGGTGAATCATGCGCCGATCGACTTCGAGCCGGCGTCTATGCGTCTGCAAGATGATCCCAAGTTGTTCTGGAGCACATCACCCTTCGCTACGCGACTAATCGACGATCAGGGCACTCGACTCACTCTGACGCGGGACCGACTCCGGACCCGTCGTGGGGAAAAGACGACGGACGAGTCGGTGGACCCACATGACTGGAATGACGTGTTGTTCGAACACTTTGGCATTGTTGAGCAGGTGCCGCCTGAAGCCCTTGAACGTCGGCCAGACTGAAGCTATGACAGAAAAATCTCGACTCGACGCGGCCCGCGAGGCACACACCGAAGCAGGCGGTGAGTGGTATCGATCGCCGGTCGCCCTTGTTGCTGGGTTCATCCTGTTTCTCGGTGTGCTGGCACTTGTCGTGCTTGGTCTTTCCGGCGGGGACGATCCGGCAGTTGCTGTCGCTGTCGAGAACGAATCAGCAACAACAGCACCGTCGATGGTTTTCGGTGGTGCTGGTATTCCTGAGGTCGATATGGTCACACTTGTGGGTGAGCCGCTACCTGCTGTGGTGCCTGGCGAGGACGATCCGGCCGTTGGCACCTTGGCTCCAGAAATCACCGCAACCAGCTTGGCCTCCGGCGGTTCAATAACGCTCGGACCCGGCCGAGCTCGAGTCATTGGTTTCTTTGCCCACTGGTGCCCCCACTGCCAGGATGAGTTGCCCGAGATCACTGAATGGCTTGCAGCGACGCCGCTTCCGCCGAATACAGAGTTCATCGCTGTCTCAACTGCAGTCGACGAGGGAAATGGTAATTATCCGCCAAGTGCCTGGTTCAATGAGGTTGCCTTCGGCTCGCCTGTTGTCGTAGACGATGCCAATGCCACGCTGCTTAGTGGTATGGGGTTCGGTGGGTTCCCTGCGTTCATTGCGATCGATGCATCCGGCGTTGTGGTCGCTCGGGCCGGCGGGAATATCGGCTCAGAAGGCCTCGCAGCGTTGTTCGACAACTTTGCCAACTAGCGGCACTGTTGTCAGCCGAGTGTCATAAGTGCAATGGCTACCAGGCCGAGGCTGAGGCCCCCGATACGGATTGGTCCGAGGCGTTCATGGAGCATGAAACGGGCCCAGACAACCGTGGCTGCTGGAAAGAATGCTGACAGCACAGCCACGACGCTCAGCTCGCTGCTGCCCACCGCGGCCGAAGCGGCTAGCAGCAACGTGACGTTGGCGAAGGTGTCACCGATTCCCGCCAGCGCGGCAAATTTCAGCGATGTTCCTGGTGAGACAGGCTTGCGGAATGCGAGGGCAAACATAAGCAACAGCGCCGTCGTGACGACTCGTCCTGAGACGATCGGCCATGGCGCTGAACCGTTGCTAGCCGCATCGTAGAGCAGCACGATCGAGCCGAAGCACACCCCGGCGACCACGGCCTCGCCGATAACTCGAGCAGTAATGGCAGGACCATCAGGGTCCAAGTTGCCTTCCCAACTAATGGCGATTACGGCGGCCAAGCCAACGAAAAGGCCAATGGTCGTGATGCCAGACAAGGGGTCGTCTGAGCCGAGCCCCCACAGGACCGGAACGAGTGCAGCGGTCACGGCAGTAAGTGGGGCCACAACCGCCATTGGCCCCCGGGAGAGACCGGTGTAGAGCAGGAGGAGTCCAACGAGGCCGATGACCCCGGCACACGCGCCAAGAGCGAGGTCTCGCCATTTGAGTGTGTCGGCGAGAAACGGAGCTAGTGCGCCGATGGCCACCAGACCCAAACCATGAGCCCACAGCATCACCCTGGCTACGGGCTCGCGCCGGGTCGCTAGACCACCAAAGAAATCGCTGGTGCCCCATAACGCGGAGGTGAGGAGCGCTAAAGCGACGGCCAAGGACCGTCACGCTACTTGTTCAGGTCGGTAGTGGTGGCACCTGTTCGTCGAACAGCCACGCCTGGAAGAAACCGGCGAGGTCCTGACCGCTGATGTCCTCGGCCAGTGATGTGAAATCGCTGGTTAGGGCATTGCCTCCACCGAACTCGATGACATAGGTGCGGATTAGCTCGAAGAACGCGTCGTCGCCGATCGTGGTGCGTAGCGCATGCAACGTGAAGCCGCCTCGCAGGTACACCGATGGATTGAATAGGTCGTTCGGTGGCGGAGACCCGGGGGGTGAGTTCAGGAGAAAACCAAGATTCTCGTAGTCGGTGCGGACTGCCTGGTCGACGTCATAACCAGGTTCGCTTCCCTCGACCCATAAGTATTCGCTGTAGCTGGCGAACCCTTCGGTTAGCCAAATGTCAGACCACTGGCCGAGGCTGACGTGATTACCGAACCATTGATGGGCGAGCTCGTGGGCGACGATGTCCTCGCGGCTAGCGGACGAGTCGACTAGGTCGCGTCCAAAGACGGACAACGTCTGTGTCTCGAGTGCAAAGCCCAAGTCTGCATCAACAACAACAGTGCCGTAGTTCTCAAACGGGTATGGGCCGAAGAATCCTTCGAATACATCGATCATCTGGCCGGTGCGAGCCATGGTTGTGATGCTCTGATCGAGGGTCGACGTGTGGAAGTAGTGGCGAACGGGGACCCCGCTTTCACTTGGTTCACCTTCGTAGAATTCGAAGTCGCCAATGGCGACGGTCGTCAGGTAATGCGCCTGCGGACTGGCACTTTCGTACACCCACGTTCGAGTATCGCCGTTATTGGTCACCTCTGTTTGGATCCCGTTGGCAGCAACAACCAGATCGGCACGGGCAGTGACCTCGATACGGTAGGTCGCCTTGTCGATTGGGTGTGCGTTCACGGGGTACCAGCCAGCGGCCCCTTCCGGCTCACCAGCGACCACGATGGTGTCGCCAAAGTCGGTCCAGCCGCCAGCAAACGGGAATCCAATGCCATTGATCGGACTCGGTCGACCGGCGTAGACGATGACGACTTCGGCTGCCTGGCCTAGAGTCAGCGCCGTGGCCGGCTCGATGATGAGTTCGCGTCCGTCGCGATGGAAGCTCGCCGACTCGCTGTTCACCGTGATTGATGTGACATCGAAGCCCACCAAATCGAGGTTGAACTGGGTCAGGTCCTGCGTCGCTATCAGCGAAAGTGTGGTTTCGGCCGAGATCTCGCGGCGTTGGTCGTCCCAGTCAAAGACGATGTTGTAGCTAATGGCGTCGTAGCCGCCGTTGCCGTACGCCGGGTAGTACCGATCTCCTGCACCGTCGGCGCCGATCGTAGATGAGGGCGAGTCGCTTGCATTATTGCTATCGGCATCGGATCCGTCGGCTTTACTGCCGGTTCCTAACCCGGGGTTGGTGTCATCGGGGCTGATGGATTCGCCGGGCACTGGGGATTTCGCACCGTCTTCGGTTGTCGCCGGTGTGCTGCCGGACGGCTGCACACCGTTGGTCATGGCGGCGTTGTCGAGCGAGTCGGTGGCTATTGAACAGCTGCCGGCAATAAGGGCCACTGTGGCTACGAGAACGACCCGTGCGGCGAAACGTCCGAGAAGAAAAAAATACACGTACTGATCTTTGCAGGTGGCGGCAGCTGTGGCAGGTCGCTCCACCACTGAACCAATCGTTGGCATGTATACAAAACTTGACAATACATGAAAGACACGTAAAGTATCTTCAAAAGAACTCTTCATGGAGGAAACCAATGTCTATGAATATGCTCGGTGCTGAAACCGGTCAACTCGAGAGCCTGGCTGCCCAGTTGACTCGCACCGGCTCTGAGATCGATCAGGTGCAGTCTCAGACTCAGACGACTGCTGACACTGTGGTTATCGAGATGGAGGCTTCGTTTCGACAGGCGTTGCAGGGTGTCGAACGGGCGATGCAACGTTTGCGCGGCACGGTCGACGCGGCCCACACCCAGCTTGGTGATACAACTTGGACAGGCGCTAATGCTGCGACCTTCCACGCCGGTTATGGCGACTTCAATGGCGCAATGGTGGCGTTCGAAGGAGCGGTGGGCGACGCCTATGGCCAGTTTGATGCTCAGATGCGGACCGTGGGCGAAACTATTGCTGCTTTCCAGATCCAGATTTCGTCGAGCATGCAGCAAGCCCACGCTTCGACCGACAGCATGCAACGAGCGGTGTCACAGCAGCAGACAAATCTTGAGAGCGCGATGAACACCGGGCTCTCGTTCGGCTGAGATTTATCGATCACCTCGTTATGCCCACACGATCAGACTTCGAAGCTGCTGCAGAGAAGTTCACGACCGCATCTGGACTGGTTGATCAGCTGGCGGTATCGGCCGCCAGCGCTGGCGCAGCGCAGATCCTGCGGGGTGGTTCGCTCGGTCGTCAGGTGCCGCTGCAGATTGCTTCGGCGAAGGCATCCGCAGAGCATTGCAGGCAAGCGCTAGTGCAGGCAGCTGAGGTCTGCCTTCAGCGTGCCTCCATCATCGCCGAGTACGAACAGCGCCTTCAGATGTTCGACGTTGAGAGTGCGGACTTCTTCAGAGCATCTCAAGCATGGAGCGCTGGTGTGGAGCACAGCGCTTGGCTTCTCAATAACACCGACCCGTTGGAGGAGCCCATCGATATGCCACAATCCCCGACTCGGCCCGCGCCGCCGCCCGAATGGGCTCAGGTACGCCGCCTATGACTCCTGTCGAGCTACATATCGTAGAAGCGGCCGAGACGTCCGACGTTGTCATCACTATTGCTAACGACACCAGCGTCGCAGAAGTATTCGACGCTCTAGCCCTACCACCTGACACGATCGTCGATGGCGCCTCGGTTGACTCTCCTGCAACGACATTTGCGGGCGATATTTTACGCGCCGGCTCTGAGCTCAACGCTCGGCCGTCATCGCCGTTGGTCGCTCCTGGCGAAGCTGGGTTTGTCGATATCGCCGTGGTTGCAGGTCTCGACGCTGGAGCGGGAGCCCGGCTTGGCTCAGGGATGTTCCATCTCTCACTCACTAGTAACGAAGGCGCTGACGGATGGGTCGTGCAGATCGACCAACCCGAGCTCACACGGGGTGATCCCCAACCATGGCAGCGCCATGGCCTTAGTACCGAAGTGATAGCCAACAAGGCGGACCCGGTACTCGCTATCAGTCGGCCGATCGATCCCGAACCCTCGATGTCAAGCACGGCGCGTCGCCCTCCGCGGCAATGCACTGGACCGGTGATCGCCCTAGTTCGCATCGGTGATGTTCCACCAGCGGTGCAGGAGCCAGCGCCATTGTCATGGGCGACGTTGCTCGCCCCGATCCCGATTGCGCTCCTGATGGCCTTCTTCTTTCGGCCACTCTTTGCCCTATTCGCTGCGATGGGGCCAACAATGGCTGTGGGCCGCTGGTGGGAGTCGCGTCGGCGGTACCGCCGTTCGCTTGCTGATCGAGATCGCAAAATTGGTGAGCTTCGCGAACAGGTGCAACGTCAGATATCGGTGCAGGCCGAATTCAAAGCACAACATCGATGGAGCGACAACCCTCATGTCGGCGTGCTATGGCAGCGAGCCGTGAGTGCGTCCGTGCGGCTCTGGGAGCGCCGCGCTGGTGACCAGGACTTTATGTCGGCCATGATCGGCGTCGGACCGACGCTGCATCCGGTCGAGTTCGAGGAGAGAAGCTACCCGGATGAGTTTCGAGATCTGGTTGACTCGCCCGCGGCACTGAGAGACGTCCCACATCTGGTGGATCTGGCGTCGAACCTGGCTCTCGGAATTTGCGGACCGCGCCTAGCGGCTTTGGCCGTTGCTCGTTCGCTTGTGATGCAGCTGGCCACGAACCATGGCCCCGCGGACTTGCGTATTGGGGTGCTCTGTGATCAGGACAGTGCCCCCGACTGGGATTGGCTGAAGTGGGTTCCGCATCTTGACCAAGCACTGGTTGCTCATGCCGCACACGAGCTCGTGACCAACCTGGCTGTGCCGAAGCGCACGGTCGGTGATGGTTTGGGGTTGTCTAGTGCAAACCGGGGTGGGCTGGTGCAGCTGGTGGTGGTCGACGCACCGGCTGCTGATGTAGCGGCGCTCGTCCGAGCAGCGAGCGAAGCCGAGGTCGAGATGCGATGGGTTGCGGTGGCGTCAGAATCTACTGGCCTGCCTGCGGTGTGTTCTGTTGTGGCTCAGATCGGCGAGCAATCAGTCCTGATGAGTGGCGGCGATAGGCCTGATGTTCCAGGCAAAATCGTGCCTACGGGAATCTCGACAGAGACCACGTATGCGTGGGCGCGCCAGTTAGCTAAACGTGTGGATCCTGAGGCCATCGACCTTGTATCGGGCAGCAAGCAAACAGTGAGCTTCCTGGACCTCGTTGGCCATGCCGCAGGACGAGATATTGCCAGCCGCTGGGCTGATCGTCCGGTTGATGCGCCCCCAGTCGTCGCGTTGGGAACAGGGTTTGCTGGCCCGTTTCGGTTGGACCTCTCTACAGACGGCCCGCACGTGCTGGTTGCTGGTACCACCGGTAGCGGGAAGAGCGAACTGCTGCGCACGCTCGTCGTTGGCTTGGCGGTTGAGTGTTCGCCCAAGCATCTCAACGTTGTTCTCGTGGACTTCAAAGGTGGGGGAGCGTTCGACGTGGTGCGTGACTTGCCCCATGTGGTCGGCATGATCACCGATCTCGACGAAGCGTTGGTTGCCCGCGCTCTCGTCGGTCTTCGTGCGGAGCTCGAGCGACGCGAACGGTTGTTTCGCAAGTTAGGGGTTTCCGCATTTAATGAAGCCGTCGCCGCTCTCGAGGCCCATGTCTCTCACGACGCTGTTTCGCCGGAAGGCCTGGCTCGGTTAGTCATTGTCATCGATGAGTTTGCGGCTCTGGCCACAGACTATGGCGAGTTGATGGGCTCGATCATCGATCTGGCCGCGCGGGGGCGCAGCCTGGGCATGCACCTTGTGCTTGCAACGCAACGACCAAGCGGGGTGGTCGACCAGAAGATCCGAGCCAACACGAATACGCGCATCGCTCTACGTGTCCAAGACGCGTTTGATTCCCAAGACGTTGTTGGCATCCCAGATGCAGCCCGTATCGATCGCAGGAAGCCCGGCAGCTCAATTGTGCGGATCGGTGGTGACCGCCCGCTGAGCGTGCAGATGGCCTTCACGGGTGCCATAGACAACCGGGCGGAGCGCTGTGCGATGCGCCCGTACCGCCTGTTTGACGAGGCCACAGGTGCAGCCATACACATCGACAAGCCGCCCGCTGATACGAGCTGCGAAACCGAACTGCAGGTTGTCGTTCGTTCAATCATGCAGGCGGCAACCGGCCAAGACTCGCCGACGCGCCCGTTGTGGGCACCGCCGCTGCCGGCACACCTGGCCTGGAACGATCTGAATGCTCGTGTACTCGCAGCGATGCCGCCACCGGCCGGTCTGGCACTCGGTCTGGTCGACATTCCCGAACGTCAGATGCAGCTGCCATGGCGATGGGATCCATCCACAGGAGCGCTTGGCATCTACGGAGCGTCTGGTCTTTGCGCGGCCAAGGTTTTGGTGTCGATCGGTGCAGCGATTGCATCGACGGTGGCCCCTGATGCGTTGCATCTTTATGTTATCGACGGCGACGCGGGCTCAAGTTGGGCCCTGGCATCGCTACCTCATACAGGTGCATGGATCCGATCTGACGAAACCGATCGGGTGGACCGTGTGATCAAGCTGTTGGAATCGGCGCTCACTAGCCGTGGATCGACACAGTGCAAAGATCAGCCAGCGCTTGTGGTCCTGATCGATAATTTGGCCGCAGTTTTGGCGGCGCACGACGATGTTCACGCTTCAGCCCTAACGGATCGTCTGGCTGCACTGGCGCGAGATGGATCCTCTCGTGGTGTGCATATTGCAGTGACTGCTCGCACCCCGCGCGACATCAGCCATCGGCTGGCCCAACAGATCCCAAATCGACTTGTCATGGACCTGGCTGATCCCAGTGGATTCCTGACGCTCGGGCTGCGCCTGCGAGACATGGTGCCATTACCCGCGTTGCGGGCAATAGATGTTCGAACCCGACATGTTGTGCAACTCGCAGAACCACCTGATCTCTCTAGCCTGGCAGGCGAACTGACGTCTGCCCAACGGGTCGCTCCGTCGGTTCACGCGTTCCCTGTTGTCGTCGCCATGCACGAGCTTTCGCCGGCACGCATCGAGCCAGATGGCACCTTGCTAATCCCGGTCGGGATCGAGTCCAGTGAACTTGGTCAGGCCTCGCTCGTACTGCAGCCTGGACAACACGCGCTGGTGGTCGGCGCCCCTGGCCTTGGCCGCTCAACAGCTGCCGATCTGATCGCGCGCCAGTTGAGTGCACCGAACCTAAGGCTCACCGTCGTGCGGGTGGCCCGAGCGCTCGGACCAGCTACCTCGGGGATCTCGACAGATGCGGGGTGCTGTGATGCTGCTTCAGTCGACGCATTGATCTCGGTCGACCAGCCCATCGTTCTGGTGGTCGATGATGCAGAATCCCTTTCACCGCCGATGGTTCAGGCACTTGAACGACTGCTTGAGGCGAACAGTCCTCATGTTCACATCGTGGCCACCACGACGCTCGATGCAGCCCGCAGTGTCCGATCGTGGACCTCAGAAATTCGCGGAAGTGGGGTCGGAATCCTGATCGGAGGAGCAGCATCGGACGGCGAAATATTCAAGGTTCGTCTTGGGCCTTTGTCAGGCCGAGGATCCATTCCGGGTCGGGCCAACCTGGTCATGCGGGGGCAGGTCGTTGGTATGCAACTGGCGGATCCGAATGCCGCGTTCTGACAAGGTTGGCTACTATGGCGAGCAGTGGATGAAATCGAATGGTTGAATACCGACGAGGCTGCAAAGCGGCTAGGTATTACTACGCGCACGCTGTACCGCTTCATGGATCAAGGACGGCTGCCGTCGTATCGATTTGGCCGCGTGTTCCGTTTGAAGACTACCGACATTGAAGTGTTCATCGAAGACTGCCGGGTCGAACCTGGCACACTTGGTCACTTGTACCCTGAGCCGAACCCGGCAGATGCTGACCAACAATTAAATGACAGCGACGCAAGTGGCGAGGACTGAATCCCATTCCTTCCCAAATTACCCTCTCGCCAGCCGATGGATGACGCAATGACGATCGCTCCTGTACGACTCACGGTTCCGGGCAATCACTTGATGCCTGGGCTTCTTGGTCCGCATGACGAGTGGCTCGAAGAAATCGAAAAGCGGTTCCCCGAAACTGACATCCTTGTGCGCGGCAACGAAATCGTTGTTAACGGTCAAAAAGCAGAGATGGTTGGTCGCCTCTTCGAAGAGATGGTGATGCTGCTTCAGCGTGGATTACCAATCGATGCTTCCAATCTTGGGTTGTCTATCGACATGGTGGCGGCCGACGAGAACCCGAGTGACGTCTTAACGGCCGACATCATCAAATCATCGCGTGGAGGCCGCATTCGGCCAAAGACCGCTGGCCAGAAACGCTACGTCGATGCCATCAAGCGCAATACCATCACCTTCGGTATCGGTCCAGCGGGCACTGGTAAGAGCTGGCTGGCGGTAGCGATGGCCATTCAAGCGCTACAAAATAAAGAAGTCGAGCGGATCGTCCTGACCCGCCCGGCCGTCGAAGCCGGTGAACGGCTCGGTTTCTTACCCGGCGACCTGATGGCCAAAATTGATCCGTATCTGCGCCCTCTGTACGACGCGTTGTACGACATGGTTGACCTTGAAGGTGCCGAACGATTGCAGGAACGTGGCGTCATTGAGGTCGCGCCGTTGGCCTTCATGCGCGGTCGGACGCTGAACAACAGTTTCATCATCCTGGACGAGGCTCAGAACACCACGCCCGAGCAAATGAAGATGTTCCTCACACGAATTGGTTTCGGAAGCAAGGTCGTCGTTACAGGCGACGCGACCCAAGTCGATGTGCCCGATGGGCGCAGCGGGCTTAATCGGCTTGAGCCGATGCTCCGGGGAATTGAGGGCCTTGAATTTGTGCTTCTCGGGAGCCGCGATGTCGTGCGCCACAGCATTGTTGGGGCCATCATTGACGCCTACAGTGAGAACGATGAGAAGAAACGCAAGGACGCTGAAGCCGCAAAGGAACGCCGTAACAATGCCAGCTAGCAGCATGACGGGCTCGACCAAAAGACCTGAATCGTGAGCGGTAGTAGCTCGCCTGCTGGTCCGGTTGACGTCTGCGTCGACGTCGATGACCGCCAGCAGGCGTTCGAAATTAATACAGATCATCTCGCCAAAGTTCTCGCGGCCACGTTGACAAGCCTGCATGGGCATGTTGAAGCTGAAGTCGGGCTTGCCTTCATACCGGTTGACGAGATGGCTCGACTTAACAGCGACCACATGGGAGGGTCAGGGCCAACCGATGTGCTTGCCTTTCCCATCGATGGCGTTGTTAGCAGCCAGGGCGTGCCCGAGGGGCAACCGGCGATGCTCGGTGACATCGTGATCTGCCCCGAAGTCGCCGAGCGGGCGCCACAGCCGCTCGCCGACGAACTGGCTTTGCTCGTCGTGCATGGAGCGTTGCATCTTTTAGGCCATGACCACGCCGAGCCAGACGAGACAGCAGTTATGCAGGCACTCGAACTCGAGATGCTTGCTCGATTCCATCGATCATGAGTGCACCAGCGTTGGTCCTATTGTGTATCGCCACCATGGTGCTGATTGGTGCTGCGGCTGTCATCGCCGCAGCCGAAACGGCGTTCACGCGGGTCAACCGCAGCCGAGCCGACGCGCTGGTGGCAGCCGAAGCAGAAGATCATCCTGATGACGACGAGGTCGATGATCGAGTCGGCGAGCTTCAAGGGTTCTCGCGCCGCCCGCTGACGATGTTGAGCTCGCTGACGTTTGTCCAAGTGTCCTGCCAATTTGGTGCGGCCGCTCTGTCATTCACCATTGGCCGCGAGGTCACAGGCCGCTCAGGCGGTTACATCGGCGTCGCTGTGTGTCTCGTCGTGTTGTTTATCGCTGTTGGGTTAAGCCGTAGCCGGGCGTTGCTTGCGCCAGATGCAACTGCGGTTGGGCTCGTGCCGATCCTGAAAGCAGTTGCCCCTCTGGGTGCCGTGATCGGGCCAATCGTGCGTGCAGCAAGTCGGTCTGCATCGGTGCCTTTGCCGGACCCCGACGTAGACGAGCAGCAGGTGCTCGCCATCGTCGGCCAGACGTCTGGAATTGATCACGAGGAAGAAGAACTCATCAAACGTGTTGTTGCATTCGACGACACATTGGTCGTCAACATCATGACGCCGCGAACTGATCTAGTCACGTTGCGATCAGGGTTTGCCGTAGGCGATGCCCTTGAAGTGGCGACCTTGCACGGACTCAGCCGTATCCCCGTTACCGGCACCGATTCCGACATCGATGGCATCATCGGCGCGGTCCACGTCAAGGATTTGATCGGTGCCCATCTTGACGGCAAGACGGCTCAGGATATCGATATCTGGTTACGAGAAGCCCCGGTCGTGCCGGAGACCCAGCGCATTGCCAACCTCCTCGTCGAACTGCAGACCGGCGACCTGCACATGGCAATCGTGGTCGATGAACATGGCGGTGTTGCCGGCGTGGTCACGCTCGAGGACATCTTGGAAGAAATCGTGGGCGAGATAGAAGATGAGTTCGACCGGCCCGAGCCTTTAGTCGAAATTCTCGATGAGCTAACAGTGCGTGCAGATGGGCGAGCCGAGATCGGGCGGGTCGAAGAGGCACTTGGGGTAGCACTGCCGCCGGGCGACTATCGGACGGTTGCAGGTTGTGTTTTCAGTGGACTGGGTAGGGTTCCGGTGGTCGGCGACGTGCTCGGGTTCGACGAACTCGATCTTGAGTTTGAGGTGATGCGCATGCATGGACGCCGGATCGCAGATCTGCACCTGCGCCGTTCCGTCCCGTTCGCCGAGCCGCTTGCGGCCGACTTCCCTGAAGAAACTACCTCATGACATCTCCTAGCTCCGAACCGTCCAGCGCTCCTGATCCGTTCGCTATGCCCGACGATGGCGACGCCATAGCGACGCCGGAAGTTGTGCATACAGGCCCTGATGAAGAACCCTTCCGCAGCGGCTTTGTGTCGTTCGTCGGGCGCCCGAACGCTGGCAAGTCAACATTGCTTAACAAGATCTTGGGATCCAAGGTCGCCATTGTGTCGAACAAGCCGCAGACGACTCGTACCCAGGTCCGCGGCGTCTTGCACAGGCCTGGCATGCAGGTCGTGTTCGTAGACACGCCGGGTATCCACAAGGCCGTTTCGGCGCTTGGGGCGCGCCTCAACGACAGTGCAACAGCGACGATTGGCGATGTTGACGTTACCTGTTTGGTGGTGGACGGCCTTGCTCCGTTTGGTCGCGGCGACCAGTTCATAGCCGACAAGATGCCCAAGAATTCGATCGTGATAATCAACAAGGTCGATCGCGCCAATCGCGAACAGGTGCTGACGCAACTGGCTGCGACGTCCGATCTCGGATTTGCTGAGTACTTCCCGGTAAGTGCCCAGACTGGCGAGGGCGTCGACGCTCTCGTCGAATACCTGGTCAGTCGCATACCTGAAGGTCCGCCGTATTACCCCGCAGACATGCTCAGCGACGTCCCCGAGCCAACTCAGGTTGCCGAACTGGTTCGTGAGCAGCTTTTCATCCATACGCGCCAGGAACTGCCTTACTCCATAGCGACTCGTGTCACCGAGTGGGAATGGCCTCGTATCCGGTGCGAAATTTTGGTCGAGCGTGACAGCCAGAAGGGCATGGTCATCGGCAAGGGCGGCAGCCTGCTCAAACGCGTTGGCATAGCGGTCCGAGAACAGCTTCCCGAGGGCACCTTTATTGAGCTTCATGTCACTGTCGACAAAGACTGGCAGCGCAAGATCGACCGCATCGAGCAGCTTGGTTACGGCGAAAGCTGACGCTGCGGCGAAACTAAAAAGCTAGAAAGCCTGATGCAGTTTCAAGCTGATTCGCGAACCTAGTGAAGGTGGCGAGAACTGCGTGCGGTAGCCCTCGAGCCATAGAATGCCCGCTGGCCGCGTGCATAGGTGTACTGGTCTAGCCGGCGGCTGCGATCTCTGTGAGGCGCTGCAGAGCGATGTCGGGGTCGCTCGTGCGTTCGAAGTCGGGAAGGGCCTTGATCAGGTCCCACCGATAGGATTTCTTGGTCGCAAGTCGTGAATCCAGCACAGCGACTACGCCGCGGTCGCTCCTTGAACGGATGAGGCGTCCTGCCCCCTGAGCCAGCATCGTAGATGCCCGAGGCAGGTCGATCAGACGGAACGCATGGCGACCAGCAAGGTCACGGCGAGCAGATAACAACGGGTCATCGGGACGGGGGAAAGGGAGCCGATCGATCGTGACAAGCGACAATGATGGACCCGGAATATCGATGCCCTGCCAGAAACCGAGCGTCGCGAGTAAAGAGGTCTGGGGATTTTCCCTGAACTTCTCGATCAACACCGGCTTGGGATAGTCACGCTGCGTCAGGATCGGAGTCTTGATGTATGTCTCGAGGAACTCGGCCGCTGCGTCCATCATTCGATAGCTCGTGAATAGTCCAAGGGTGCGCCCACCCGCTGCACTCATGAGCTCGACCATGTGGGTCAGCATTGCCTTTTCGTACTCGGGCATCCGTGGCTCAGGCAGATGGGTGGCGCAATATAACAGTGCATTGTTGGGATAATCGAATGGGCTTTCGACGTCGATTCGATCGTGGTCGGCTTCCTTGAGACCCACGCTGACAGCGGTCGACAAGGGCAGCGTGGCACTCGTCAAGATGACGGTGCGGTCTTTGACGAGCACTGGGCCGAGCATCGCCGCAACGTCGAGTGGGGCGATTTGCATCGTTGGTTGGCCGCCCGACAGTTCGACCCAGGCAACGTGGGAGTCGTCGGAGACGGACGCTTCGATTAGCTCAGCCAGAAGCGACAGGCCAGCTTGCTCAGCACGTAGACGCCGAGCGTCGGCGTCGCTGTCTTTGCCTTTGGGTATGGCGCGCAGCTTCTCGACGGCGGTGTTGACCCGGTCTCGGGCACGGTCAAGCGCAATGGCGATCTCGTCGACACCACCTGTTGGCAGCCGATCGCCGATGTAGGGCTCAAGGGCATCGGAGATGTCATCGCCCACCTCCCGAATCTTGTCGATCATCTCGGGATCGACCAGGATTCGATCGGCGGCTCGAGCGAACCACCGCATACGAGCGCCGTTGATGCTGGAGCCGAAGCTATTCGTTGCGATGTCGTCGAGCTGATGAGCCTCGTCGATGACGACGATGTCATGCTCGGGCAAGATGCTCTGTTCGGCGCGCATATCAGTTGCCAACAGGTGGGTATTCACCACGATTACGTTGGCTTCGTTGGCGCGGTCTCGTGCCAACTCGGCGAAACAATTGTCGCCACTGGGGCAACGTTTACGTCCAGGGCATTCCTTGCTAGTGACACTGACGGCATTCCAGCTGGCATCACTTGGCTCGAAGTCGAGCTCGGCGCGGTCGCCTCCAGAAGATGTGTCGCTGAATTCGACCAGGCGGTCGACTTCCTCTTCGTTGTGTGCGCTGGTCCCGGCAAGTGAAAGCTGCGCGTCGTTCGAAAATTCGTTGACTCGTTGCCGGCAAATGTAGTTGTTGCGGCCCTTTAACACCGCCCAGGTAAACGGCTTCTCGAGATGACTACGGAGATGGGGGAGTTCGGCTGAGGCGATTTGATCCTGTAACGCTTTGGTGGCGGTCGCTATCACGGTGCGCTTGCCGCTCAGGATTACGGGAAGCAGGTACGCCAGCGACTTACCGGTTCCCGTGCCAGCTTGGGCAATCAGGTGCCGTTCATTTTCGATGGCTTCGGCGATAGCGCTCAGCATGTCGATTTGACCCTGGCGACTTTCGCCACCCGACGGCAGGGCAGCAGTCACATGCAGCAGGGCTTCGGCAGCGGTATCAGCCAGAGACATAGCCCGTGACGTTACCGGTTGAGGTGCGGGCGAAGAGGGAGGGTTCCTGGTGGGATTCCCTCGGTCGGGCTCCATCGCGGTGTAGACAAGGGAGGTGCGAGAGACCGCAGCGCTGTCCAGCGTTGATCCCAACGATGTTCCATCACATATTGCCGCGATCATGGACGGCAATGGACGGTGGGCTACTGCACGCGGGTTGCCCAGGACCAAGGGTCACGAAGCGGGCGAAGACGCCTTGTTCGAAGCCGTCGAGGGCTGCCTCGCCGTTGGCGTCAGCTGGCTGACGGTGTATGCGTTTTCTACCGAGAACTGGCGACGGCCAAAGGACGAAGTCAAGTTCCTGCTCAACTTCAACCGAGATTTGTTGCGACGTCGCCGCGATGAACTAAACGAGCGCGGCGTGCGCATCCGATTTATTGGCCGCCGTAATTGGCGAGTGCCTCGAGGCGTACTCCGTGAGATGGAAGACGCCGAACAGCTCACCAGGAGTAACCGCAAACTCACACTGAATATTGCATTCAACTATGGCGGCCGCGCCGAGTTGGTTGATGCCGTGAGCTCCATCGTTGACAGTGGGGTACGCGCCGACAGGGTCAACGAAGCCTTGATAGCTAAACATCTGTATGACCCATCGATGCCGGACCCTGAACTCATGATTCGCACATCGGGCGAGAGCCGAGTGTCAAACTTCCTCATGTGGCAGTTGGCTTATACTGAGATGATTTTTAGTGATGTCTTGTGGCCTGACTTCACTCGTGACCACGTCTATGGAGCGATCAAGGAATATCAGCACCGCAATCGTCGTTTTGGTGCATTGTGAGCATGACCTCCATCGGTTCGAATCGGCTCGAGCGCACGTATCGCACGAACGCCGTCGTTATCCGCACGTACAAGTCGGGTGAAGCCGACCGCATCGTGGTGCTGATGACCGAGGCTGAAGGCAAGGTCCGAGCAGTCGCCAAAGGTGCACGCAAGTCCAAGCGCACAGCCGCATTGCTGGACTCTCTTGCCCATGTCGATGTGCAGTTGTATCGAGGGAAGGGCGACCTGGACACCGTGACCCAGGTACAAGCCATCGATACGTTTGGTTCGATTCGCGGCGATCTCGACAAGTTCACTCGGGCGGCGTCATTTGTAGAAGCTGTTGACCATGTGACCCCTGATCGTGAACCCCACGATCGGCTCTACCGCATGCTGGTCGGAGCACTTCGCACCGTCGATGGCGCTAACCACACACTCACGTCGGCTGGATTCTTCCTGAAGTTGTTAGCGCTCGAGGGCCTCGCCCCGGTGCTAGATCGTTGTGTGAGCTGTGGCGAGACCGAGTCACTGGTGTCGTTCGACCCAATCAACTGCGGCACGCGTTGTGCTTCGTGCCGTAGTGGTATCCCGTTAAGCGACGAGGGAATTCGTATCTGCCGCTTGATCCTGAACGGCGGGCTTGCGGCAGCGTTGAAGCTGCCCGAGAGCCCAGTATTTGAGGACGTGAATCATCTTGCTGCGACCATGCTGGAGCACCAGACCGAACGCAGGCTGAAGTCCCTGTCAACGATCTGAAGCACAGGTCGGCGCAGTGTGTCGGGATTGGAGACAGACCAGTCGCGGTAGAGGGAAGCGCTGCCGGCGGTCTGTGTCGTACTGCGTTCGATCATCAGCCAAGGCGACCGGGCCGAGGTCGCTGAGAGGTTCAGCGGTCGTGCATAACGAATCAGTAGCCGACCAGCTGAGAGAGGGTGGTAGGCGCCCTGGAAACGTCCCGTGGATCATCAACCCGGGTGAGTACGCTCTCTCATCATGTCTGAGAACGTAACGTCGCTTGTTGAAGGCGACTTGATGGAGAAGATTGTCAACCTGTCGAAGCGTCGCGGCTTCGCCTTCCAGTCGGCTGACATTTATGGCGGTAGTCGTTCCACCTACGACTACGGCCCGATCGGCGTTCTGTTGCTTCGCAACATCAAGGACTTCTGGTGGCGGACCATGGTGCAGCTCCGCCATGACGTCGTTGGTATCGATGCCGCAATCATTGGCCCACCGGCGGTGTTCGAAGCCTCGGGTCACTTGGCAAACTTCAGTGACCCACTCGTCGAATGCCGCGAATGCAACGAGCGCTTTCGTGTCGATCAACTTGAAGATGCCAACGTATGCCTGAACTGTAAGAGCGAGAACTCGTTTACCGAGGCCAAAGAGTTCAACCTGATGTTCAAGACCCACGCTGGTCCTGTTGAGGGTTCTGGGAACGAGGTCTTTTTACGCCCTGAAACTGCGCAAGGCATGTTCACCAATTTCATGAACGTGCAGCAAACCACCCGCAAGAAGCCGCCGTTCGGTATTGCCCAGATCGGCAAGAGCTTCCGCAACGAGATCACACCGCGCAACTTTGTTTTCCGCACTCGTGAGTTTGAGCAGATGGAGATGGAGTTTTTTGTTCCGCCTAACGAGGCTCAGGAGTGGTACGAGTATTGGCGTAACGAGCGTTACCAGTGGTACATCGATCTGGGCATTCCAGAGTCGCTGCTGATGATGCGCGATCACGACGAAGACGAACTTTCGCACTACTCGACGGGCACAGCTGATGTTGAGTTCATGTTCCCATGGGGCTGGGGTGAGCTAGAGGGCATCGCCAACAGAGGCGACTTTGATCTGAAGCAACATGCTGAGCACAGTGGCGCTCGCATCGAGTACTTCGACCAAGCAAACAACGAGCGGTACGTGCCGCACGTCATCGAGCCTGCCGCAGGTGCGACTCGTGCGTGGCTAGCGTTCCTCGTGGCGGCCTATCACGAAGAGACCGTGAATGACGATGTGCGCACGGTGCTTAAGCTCGACCATCGCTTGGCGCCCTATCAGGTTGCGGTGCTGCCTCTGTCTAAGAAGGACGAACTCATCGCTCCGTGCGAGGAGATCCTGGCGATGCTGCAACCGCATTACATGGTTGACTACGACATCACGCAGGCGATCGGCAAGCGGTACCGCCGCCAAGACGAAATCGGTACGCCATTGTGCATTACGGTTGACTTCGACACGCTCGAAGACAATGCAGTGACGGTTCGCGATCGCGACACGATGGAACAGGTCCGAGTTCCGATCGATGGCCTGCGCGATCTACTATCTCAGCGGTTGCCTGCATGAGGCAACCCGTTCCGGGGATACATGAACATCGAAGAAGCGGTAGCGGCAGTGGCAGCGGGGACGCTCACCGAACATGAAGCTGTCATGGCGGTTTCGCCAACGGTGGTCGAGGCAGCACTTCATGCCCAGTTCGATGGCCGTGGAACCGCGATAGCGACGGGTATTGGTGCCTCACCCGGTGCAGCCGTGGGCCAGGTCTACTTCGATGTTGAAGGCTGCCTCGATGGCGCTGACCGCGGCGAGTTAGTCATTTTGGCATCCAACGAGACATCGCCCGCTGACGAGATTGCCATGCGTATGGCCGAGGGCATCATCACCGCCAAGGGCGGCATTGCCAGCCATGCGGCCGTGGTCGCACGAGGTTGGGGGATTCCGGCGGTATGCGGCGCAAACTCGTTGACGTTCAGCGATGGCCTGATGCACACTGGCGGTGAGACGATTGCTGCCGGTGACACCATCTCGCTCGATGGAGGGACAGGCGAGATTTTCCTGGGCGACCTGGTCGTTCGAGGAGGGGGAGGCAGCGACGCGCTCGACACGCTGTTGGGCTGGGCCGACGCTATCCGCTCTGACAAGGTCGGCATCAGGGCTAATGCCGACAGTGCCGCGGATGCGCTCCAAGCGCGATCACTTGGCGCCGAAGGTATTGGTTTGTGTCGAACTGAGCACATGTTCTTGGGCGAACGTCTGCCGTTGGTTCAGAACGTGATTTTGGCCGCCAACGATCAGGCAGCGGCTCGTGCATTGGATGCGCTTGGTGAGATGCAGCGCAGCGATTTTGTTGAGCTGCTCGAAGCGATGGACGGACTGCCGGTCACGATCCGTTTGCTTGACCCTCCAATGCACGAATTTCTCCCTGACGCCACTGAACTTGCCGTTGCTGAGGCCATGGGCACGCTTGACGCGCACGGCGCTGCGCTCGCCACTGCAGTGCATCACTGGAGCGAACAGAACCCCATGCTTGGTACCCGCGGCGTCCGGTTAGCCATCGTTCGCGACGGCCTCTATCGCATGCAAGTTCGCTCGATTCTGCGGGCTATCGCAGAACGTACGGCAGCCGGTGGGACCCCCATCGTCGGGATCATGATTCCGCTCGTTTCCGACGTAGCCGAGCTCGAGATGGTCAAGGCGTGGATTGCCGAAGAACTGGAAACGGTTGATCCGGACACTCTCGGCGAAATCCTAGTTGGCACCATGATCGAGACGCCTCGTGCGGCACTCACCGCATCGCAACTTGCGCCCGTTGCCGAGTTTTTTTCATTCGGGACGAATGACCTGACCCAACTCACCTGGGGCTTCAGTCGCGATGATGTCGAAGCTCGAGTGATCAGCCGTTACCAAGACCTGGGCATTCTGGATGCCAACCCGTTCGAGCGCTTGGACCGCATCGGCGTGGGCGCGTTGGTCGCGAGCGCTATCGCCAGCGGTCGCGAGGCCAACCCTGATCTCGAGATCGGTGTGTGCGGTGAGCATGGCGGTGACCCGAGCTCGATCGAGTTCTTCGTAGGCGTAGGAATCGACTATGTCTCGTGCAGCCCCTACCGTGTGCCAATAGCGCGTCTTGCGCTCGCCCAAGCGATTGGGGTTGGCGACTAGGCCAGAAAGGCAGCTGAGTAGAACACGGATGGGTATCGAAGACGAAGACATTGTCCGGGTCCGCGAAGCGACCGACTTAGCAGACCTCATCAGTTCTCACCTGCAACTCAAACGTGTTGGCCGTCGAAGCGTCGGATTGTGTCCATTTCATAATGAGAAGACGCCGTCATTCAACGTGAATGCAGAGCTGGGCTTCTACAAGTGTTTTGGTTGTGGCAAGAGTGGCGATGCCATCACATTCGTGCGCGAGATCGAACATTTGGACTTCGTTGGCGCCGTCGAGATGCTGGCGAATAAGGCCGGCATACAACTGCGCTATACCAACGAGAACGAGGGTGTGCATCGCAAGAAGCGCAGCGAACTGACCGACGCAGTCGAAAAGGCAGCGGACTGGTATCACGAGCGGCTGCTGTCGTCTCCAGACGCCGCTCAGGCGCGCGGCTATTTACGGGCGCGTGGACTGACCGGCGAGCAGGTTCGTAAGTACAAGATTGGGTGGGCTCCAGATGACTGGGATCTGCTTTATCGTGCGATCAAGGTCAAGCAAGAGACCTTTGTCAGCTGCGGGCTCGGCTTCGTCAACAAGGCCAACCGGGTGCAGGATCACTTTCGAGCGCGAGTGCTGTTCCCGATTTATGATGTGAACGGATCTGCGGTTGGCTTTGGCGGTCGGGTCATGCCAAATGGCGATGGCCCTAAATACAAGAACTCGTTCGATTCGACGATCTACAACAAGAGTCGTTTGCTGTACGGCCTACATCTGGCCAAGGACGAAATCGTCCGCATGGACGAGTCGATTGTGTGCGAGGGCTACACCGATGTGGTCGGTTTCGCCGATGTTGGCATCGAGCGGTCCGTCGCTACCTGCGGCACGTCCTTGACCGAGGATCACATTCGCATGCTGAAACGTTTTGGGCGCCGCATTGTGCTTGCGTTCGACGCTGACGCTGCTGGTCAGGCTGCTGCCGAACGAATCTACGAATGGGAACGTGTACTCGAAGTTGACGTAGCGGTGGCCAAACTGCCCGACGGCGTGGATCCGGCCGACTTGGCAGCGAGGGACCCGGATGCGCTCCGAGCAGCGATCGATGAAGCGGTGCCGTTTCTTGGCTTCAGGCTTGGGCGGGCACTCGCTGCCGGTGACCTGAGCACACCCGAGGGCCGAGCGCGAACTGCTGAACGAGCGGTCAGCGTTGTGCGAGAGCACCCCAGTGATCTGGTACGTGATCAGTATTTGATGCAGGTGGCCGATACCTGCCAGGTAGCGGTGGACCGGCTGCGAGAGATGCTCAAACGGCCAGCGCCCGTCGTCGAAGAACAGCGCTGGGTGTCAAACCGGCCAAGTGAATACGAAGCGCCGCCGCAGATTGTTCGCATTGTCGATAACACAGACAGCCGTATGTTGCTGTTGTGCCTGCACCGCCCAGAGACCGTGCCCGCCTACGTCACCCCAGAGATGTTTGCTGACCCTGCGCTGCGGTCCGTCTTTCTTGAACTGCTCGACAATTCGACCGATGACCTTGCTGGGCTCATCGAGGTGCTGTCGCCAACAACTGCTGAAGCCCTGGGTCAACTTGCGGTTATGGACGAACCAAGCGCAGATCCAGAACGAATCGTTGGCCATTTCTTGCACGATGCAGCGGTACGTCGCGTCGCAGAACTCCAGTTATTGGCCGAACGAACGGGTGACATAACTCTTATGCCGCTCATTTCTGACATACGTTTACTGATCCCTAAGGTGCGAGCGTCTAGTTTTGACCTCACGGTTGCGGCTGGGTTGGTACCATTACTCGGGTAGTGGGGAACGACGTGACCGAAACCGGATCAGCAGCGACAGCCTGGAACAGCATTGCGGACGCGTCGCTGAAGAAGTTGGTTAGTGCTGGCGAGGTGACGGGGGAACTGGCGCTCGACGCTGTGCTCGAGATTTTTGGTCATGTCGCTCTGACTCCCGAGATCATTAACCAGATTCGTCAGTATTTTGGTCAGCGAGGCGTGGTCTTGACCGGTGACCCTGACGTCGACACGGTTCCAACTGACGTCGAGATCACCAAAGAACTCGTCGGCGAACTCATGGCCGAACTCGAGGATGACCCGGTCACTGGCGAAGAACGCCGCATGGCCCGTCGATCGCGACTCGAAGCGGTGGGTTGGGCGACGAGCCTCGATGGCAGCGGTTCGGCAGACTCTGTTCGTGTCTATCTGAAAGAGATAGGACGGGTCCCGTTGCTTACGGGACCCGACGAAGTTCGCCTGGCCAAGCGTATGGAAGCAGGGCTCGAAGCGGTCGATGAACTTGCGGTATTGAACGCCGAGGGCAAGCTCGAATCTCTTGATTTCACTAGTCGCCGCAAGCTGCAACGCCGAGTGCGCGACGGTGATCGTGCCCGCCAGGAAATTATCCAGGCCAACTTGCGCCTCGTGGTGTCTATCGCGAAGCGTTATGTGGGACGCGGGATGCCGCTGCTGGACCTGGTGCAAGAAGGCAATCTTGGCCTCATGCGAGCGGTGCAAAAGTTCGACCACAGCAAGGGCTTCAAGTTCTCGACCTATGCCACTTGGTGGATCCGTCAAGCAATCTCTCGTGCCATTGCCGATCAGGCTCGGACCATTCGTATTCCGGTTCATATGGTCGAAACCATCAACCGAGTGCGCCGGACCCAACGTGACATGTTGCAAAAACTCGAACGTGAGCCCACCATTGCGGAACTAGCGATCGAAGTTGACCTGACTCCAGAGAGAGTGCGTGAGATCTTGCGTATTTCACTCGATCCGGTGTCACTCGAAGCGCCTGTTGGCGAAGACGACTCACAACTTGGTGATTTCATCGAAGACGAGAACGCTGATCGCCCCGCAGACGTGGCCGCCCGAGCGATGCTTAGCAACGATGTACTCGAAGCGTTGGAAGAGCTCAATGATCGAGAAAAAGAGGTCGTACGTATGCGTTTTGGCCTCATTGATGGCCGAGCTCGCACTCTCGAAGAAGTTGGTCGCGCATTCGGTGTAACACGTGAACGTATTCGCCAGATCGAGTCCAAAACTCTCGCCAAGCTAAGGCATCCACAGCGCAGCGAAAAGCTCCGCGATTATCTAGACGCAAGTTAATTCCGAGGCGCTATCGTATGGCCTTCCTTCCGGGGTAGCTCAGCTGGCAGAGCATCGGACTGTTAATCCGCAGGTCGTGGGTTCGAGCCCCACCCCCGGAGCCTCAAGAACCCTGACTTCTCAACGATTTGAGGGTCAGGGTTCTGTGTGTAATGGCATGAAAGCCGCTAAGTGCTAACGG
>Ga0115000_10000049_pt1 | contig 96415 bp, 88 predicted proteins | sample ArcticOcean_MG_C_6_FD_89690 | JGI IMG/M metagenome (GOLD analysis project Ga0115000, IMG submission 89690) | Marine microbial communities from western Arctic Ocean - ArcticOcean_MG_CB8_128 | ecosystem: Environmental > Aquatic > Marine > Oceanic | place: Arctic Ocean: Canada Basin | collected... | reverse complement strand
GCCATCGCCCGGCACAGCCGAACAACCGGAGCATCACCACCAACAATCAAGAAGAACTCAAAAGCAGCAAGAGAGGCACCGACAACCACCTTCAACATGCACAACGCACACCCGGGCAGAAGAAATAAGATAACGGAGCCCACCCCACTTTGACAACCACTTACACAGGAAACCCCTGTGACGAAAGATACACAATGCCTGAGATTCCCCAAATCACTAGCCAAACAGCCTGGCAACTACTGCTGGATAACGAAAATTCTTTGCTGGTCGACGTCCGAACCGAGACAGAGTGGCAAACAGTCGGGGTGCCAGACCCCAGCGAGACCGGCCGCCCCGCTCGGTTCGTGTCGTGGACAGACGAGCGGGGCAACCGCAATCCCTACTTCGCAGATCAGGTCACCGACGGTGTCGACCCCGACACGCCCATCCTTCTTCTATGCCGGTCAGGAGTCCGGTCAAACGCTGCGGCTGAACTGTTGATCAGTATGGGATTCAGCCAGGCAATGAACATCGCCAGCGGCTTCGAGTCGCCACAGGACCCGAGCGCTGGTTGGAAGGCCCAAATGCCTTCGAGCGTCTATGACGGCAGCCTGTGAGAAAAGTGATGACGGGTCCATCGTCCCCGCACCCGGATGTCGCTGCCGAGGCCAGAGCCGTGACCTCTGGTCGTGGCGCTGCAAGACGACAAGCAACAAGGCGATATCACGAGAGTTAAGGACGAGGCGCCGTAGCGGAGAAGCCTCGGCGCTTTGGCGAGCCAGCTTGGCCTCAATGCAACCAACCGGCTTCGTAATCAACCGGCTTCGACCGGGCTTTCTGCAGCAATATGTTCAGTTTTTGCAGCAATATGGCGCTCTGACCTTAGATGCCGATGCGGCTCTAGACCGCATCGGCAGCGGGAGGTCCGAACGCGACAGCAGCGCTCACCCCGGAGGAAAGGCCAAAACCGTCGACGGGGACCTATGGACTCTGGCGACGCCTATGTGTTCGAAGCCAGGAGTGGCAAGGCGATCACCGTCTGCAAAGAGTTGCGGTCTCGTGCCCCAGAACGAGTGGCGGAACAGATGCAGCGGAGAGATGGCATCGCCGAGCGAAACTCCCCTACGTCGCTCGGCGGCGAGCCCCTGGCCCCGTGTTGGACCAACGCCGACCTGCATCACCAGTTGTGTGGAGCGTTCGCCTCAACAAACGCCAAGAGCTCATCGCTCGTCGACACCGATCGGCCCGGCTGGATGATAATGCGGTCCACCCCGAGGTCGGCGTAGGCCGCTACGTCTTCGCTGGTCAGTCTGCGAGCAGGCGTAATACTGATCTCAAGCTCGCCTAGATGTTCGGGTCGCTCGACCTGATCGCTTGCGGCCCGTAAGTTGGCGAGATCTGTAGCAGTCGTTGCGGGATCGCGCATGAAGCCGTACCAACCATGACCGTGGGCAACAGCTCTACGAGCGGCTCGCTGACTATGCCCGCCAATCACGGTGCAGAGATCGGCTTGGACTGGTTTGGGGTTCGCCGTGACACCTGAAAAGGAGACGAACTCTCCATCAAACGTCGCAGCGTCGGTCGTCCACAGCAACCGCATTGCCTCGAGGTATTCGTCGGAGCGCTCGCCGCGTCGACCCATCGGGGTGGAACACGCCGTCATCTCGGGTTCGAGATAACCGACACCCAACCCAAAGATCAGTCGCCCACCTGATAGGTGATCCACCGACGCCAGACTTTTCGCCAACACTGCCGGCTGTCGTTGAGGAAGAATGATGATGCCCGTGCCCAGTCTGATCGTTTTGGTCACCGCTGCGAGATAGCTAAGCGCAGCCGCAGTATCGACAAACGCTGTCTCTGGGGCCGATGGGGACGGCGGTACCTGCGGGTCGGGCAACACGATGTGTTCACCGGTCCACACCGAGTCATAGCCGGCAGCTTCACATGCTTGAGCAACACCTGCCATCGTCGAAGGCTCGCTCATTACGCCGAAGTTGATACCAAACATGCCAATACGAGGAAGGCTCATAACCACTAATTGTTAGTCGGATGTCCCACCCGTGCCAAAGTTGTGTGTATGAGCGACACCCCTGATCCGATCTTAGACCGAGTACGGAAGGGGCTGAGTTGGCCGAAATGGGACCAATGGAATGATCGGCCTTTCGAAGCAAACCTAGTGTCACCCTCCTCTCCAATCGACCATGAAAGCCGCGGCGTCACGGTTCGCCGGCGACTCAGCTTGGCAAAGACCGTCGAACAAGGAGGCCCCTATATCGAGGTCTTTCGGGCACAAGCCCTCGAACGGATCGAAGGAGAGCGGGGCCACGATCTCGGCCCACTAGCGGCGTTCACCTTCGCCATCAAGGACCTACTCGCTCTGCAAGATCGCCCGATGTTGGCCGGCAGCGCTGTCCGCCAGGGCGCACGGCCGGAACCTGCGACTGCACCCATCGTGAGCATGCTCGAAGCTCATGGGGCGGTAGCTATCGGCACCGTCACGCTCCACGAGTTCGCGTTCGGGGTGACCGGTATTAACCCATTTTCCGGAACGGCAATAAACCCGAAGGCGCCAGACAGGATCACCGGCGGTTCGAGCTCCGGCAGCGCAGTCGCAGTCGCGGACGGCTCCGCTCGTATCGCTATCGGAACCGATACCGGCGGCTCTATCCGAGGACCCGCCTCATTCTGTGGAATTGTCGGCTACAAGCCATCGTTTGGTCTCTACCCGTCCGCAGGCGTCTTCCCGTTGTCGGGCACGCTCGATCATGTCGGCATGTTTGCCACAACAACCAATGACATCGCCGACGTGCACCAGGCACTTGGCTTCCCCATCGGTGCGGCGGTGGTCCCTGCCCGGGTCGGCATTGCCCGCTCAGATATCGAAGCTGCCGACGCCGACGTCCAGTCCCGGGTTTATGCCGCGATGCGAGCGCTCGAGGACGCCGGCTGCGAGCTTGTCGATGTGCAGTGGCCCGACGCCGAGAAGACCTTCGTGACAAGTACTGCGATCATGTTCTCTGAGGCGGCGGCAATTCACGCGCTGACACTCGCTGCGGACCCTGACAGTTACGGCCCCGATATCCAGGCCCGCTTGGCATTGGGAGCCGCCCTAACCTCGACCGAAGTCGCAACCGCCCACGAGTATCGGCGCCAGCTAATCGCTGATGTCATGGGAACCCTCGCCGGTGTCAACGTGATAATCGGTCCGACCACGCCCATGGTTGCGCCACCATCCAGTCTTGCTTCAGACGTATCACTACCGCCTCGCATCGTTGCCAACACCCGGTTAGGGAATGTGGTTGGACTGCCCGCCATCTCAATTCCGCTGCCAGGCGGCGACGTGCCCGTCGGACTGCAGATCATCGCCGCTACCGACGAACGGTCCATTGGATCAGCGATGGCTATCGAGGCAGTGCTCGCAGCCAGCTTGTAACTGATAGCGCCCGGCCTCATGAAGAATTTAGCGAGTGTCAGGTTTTCGTGTAAATGAGAACGAAACGTGGGAGCGTCGTGATCGCATTGCGGTCGGTTTCGTGACGGATGACGCTACATCGCTGGCTCGCACCACCCGGTACTGAATCGCCACCAGATTGCGAACACCACACCCGCAAGTTGTCTTGGGCGGGGCGCAGCTTGCGGCCCTACCAAACCATTCAGCCTTTTGGTTTTCCCGGGCATCGCTCTTGGACCCCAGCGGGCTCGTTTGGGGGCGCCCGATAAGGACCACGCAGCAGGACCTCCAAACGTGATGGGGCTGAGCTACTCGTTCTCGATCGCCATTACTTGATCGACGCGACGTTGATGGCGGCCACCCTCGAACTCGGTGGTCAAGAAGATCGAGACGATCTCTTCGGCTAGGCCAATCCCGACGATACGCCCACCGATTGACAACACATTCGCATCGTTGTGCGAGCGGGCCATTCTCGCGAGGTACAGATCGTTGCACAACGCGGCGCGAACGCCCTTGACCTTGTTTGCAGCGAGCTGTTCACCTTGGCCAGACCCACCCATGACGATGCCAAAGTCGGCTTCACCGCGCACGACCGCCCGACCTGCGTTCGCACAAAACTCGGGATAGTCAACCGACTCGTTACTGTCAGTACCGCAATCCACGATCTCGTGACCTTGCGCCTGCAGGAAAGCGACCAAATGCTGCTTCAGGTCGAAACCTGCATGATCGCTACCTAGTGAAATTCGCACTGCCTAGTACCCCTTTTGGGTCTCTCGTCTGAACTTGGAGTCTAGGAGATTGTTGTCACTCAACAGGGTTTCGCTTCTCCACAGCGCCGCTCGGCGCACGTCAACTCACCGGAGCCGACTACCGCACCCCTACGCTCAGCACCACGCAACTGAGTGCTCTACGAGCGGAAGTGCACAGCTTCGGGCCTCAGGCCCGCCATACGGGGCGTACGCCAGTAGGATGCGCGGCATGAGCCTGTGGACACCAGACGGCGAGCACGAGGTGCCTCGCGATCAACCAGCATCGACCCCTGCGGCCGAAGAGATGAGCAGTGGAATTCCTGGGGCACCGTCCCTCGATGACCTGAGCCCCGAAGAACGAGCCCAGGCCGAAGCCATGGCCGCAGAACTCGCTGAAGCCCGGGAACGGCTGGCCGACACACCATCGTCGATGGTGGTCGCGAACCATGCGATGGGCCTCTACGAACTAGGTGCAATTCACCTAAGCAACAATCCGCCGAACCTGAGCGAAGCCAAGGTTGCTATCGATGCTATGGCCGCCATCGTCGACGCTCTGCCCGGCCGATTAGGCGAACACGAAGAAACGCTGCACGCGGCGAGGGCCCAGATTCAAATGGCCTTTGTCGAACTATCGACACAGGACGACGAAACCTAGCCACCAGCACGGAGTACCCGCACTGAGTACGCGCCTCTCTCCGGTTGTTGATCCACAACGCCCTGCTCAGATGCAAGCACGTGCGCAGTGCCACCCAATACGTTTCGCCATGTCGGTCATACCTGGCCCACATGCGTCGCTCGATCACCACATTTCCCCTTGCCTTCAGCCTGAGGGCGTTACTGCGGAGGCTTTCTGCGGGAACGCTACTTCGAACGCGGTCGCATCTCGATGCGCACATCGGAGCCCAACTGGCGCACATCGATGATCTCGCCTCGCCATATGTCGTCGATCGTTCCCACCCCTGGTCCCGAGAACAAGGGACGGGCATCAGCCCCACCAAACAGAGCCGGTGCCAGATAAATCACATACCGATCGATTAAACCCGCGCGATGGAACGCTCCGGCAACATGTGCGCCACCTTCGACCATAAGTTGCAGCACACCCCGGCCAGCGAGATCAACGAGCACCGCGTCGAGTTCACCGCTGAGTTCTATTAATGGTTGGGCACGAGCATCGTCGGGCGCAGAACCCAACACGACGCGCAAGGGCTGGATCTCGTCTCCATCAATGCCGATTGGGGCGAAGTCTCGAACAGTAAGTGCTGGATCATCAGCTCGAATAGTTCCGGCTCCAACGAGGAGAGCGTCGCTCTCGGCACGAAGGCGGTGGCTATCTAAGCGAGCCTCTGGACCAGTTATCCATTTGCTCGTACGGTCGGGCGCAGCAGTGAAACCATCGAGCGTTGCGGCAAGTTTGAGCACGACGAGCGGGCGTCCAGTGCGCCGATGATGCAGATAAGGACGGAGTTGACGCTCGACGCGAGCGGCACCAACGCCGATGTCAACTTCGATCCCAGCCTCGATCAGTCGTTGAATCCCTTTGCCCGCCACGAGTGGGTCCGGATCGGTAAGTGCAATGACCACACGGGCGATACCCGCCTGAATGATGGCCTCGGTACAAGGCCCTGTCTGGCCGTGGTGGCAACACGGTTCGAGCGTGGTGTACATCGTCGCGCCACGAGCGTCATCGCCGGCTGCGGTCAAAGCGTTTACCTCAGCGTGAGGCCCGCCGTATCGTGATGTAGCCCCTGTGAACATCGCTGTTCCCGAGGCAATGGCAGCACCCACCCATGGGTTCGGCGGGGCGATGAGCCGCGATGAATCAGCGGCATTGATGGCCCGACCCATGTAGTCGGCGTCGCGTCGATCAGCCATTAGTGATCAGTGGGTGCAGCGGCCATAAGGCGGACGGCGTGTGGGATCACATCGATGACGGCGGTAACAGTCTCGACCGTGCCCTTTGGAGAGCCCGGTGAGTTGACGATCAAAGTCGTGCCGCGGGTGCCGGCAATGGCTCGGCTCAATCGGCCGAGCGGGTTAACTAGCCGCATGGCTTCAGCGATACCAGGGGCTTCCCGCTCGATGACCAGCCGAGTGCCTTCGGGTGTCAGGTCACGTGGCCCGAACCCAGTGCCGCCAGTTGTAATCACAGCGCCCACAAACCCGTCGGACATCTCGATCAAAGCCTGAGATACATTTTCGACGCCATCTGCCACCACCCGCTGCTCAACGACGTCGTAACCATGTTCGGTAAGCAGCTCCACGAGCACGGCTCCGGACCGGTCTTCTCGGGTGCCATGCACCACCCCGTCAGAGACAGTAAGCACCTTGGCCGCCAAACCGGCGGTGTCATGATCTGGCATCGGAAGAACATATCTGATGCGGCGCTCTCAGCCTCGGCCCATCTGAGTCGATTCTAAACCCAGTGCCGATGGGGCTACTGCCATACTGCCACACAACTAGTGCTACTAACGGGCACGCTGCCATGCAAAGACCGCCATGCCGTCACTGTCGTGATCTTGTGGAAGCACACATCCTCCGCCACTCCCCCAGCGACGCCACACATCGTTGGTCGCCGCAACGTCGATAGGTTCAAAGCCCTCGCCGATCGTGGCAGCAATATCTGAGGTCTCGGCCCGCGTCACGGTGCAAACCGAATAGACCAGCCGGCCACCGGGCTTGACGGCCTGTGCCCCATGGGCCAGCAACTTGGTCTGCAGTTTGGTGAGACGGTCAATCGCCTCGGTATCGATGCGCCAGCGCGCATCGGCACGGCGACGAAGAACTCCAAGACCGGAACATGGGGCATCAACCAGTACCCGGTCAAAGGCGCTGGTCCGAAACGGTGAGGCGGTGCCCTCTGCCACAACAGCTGAGACCGACGCTGCTCCGGTTCGCAACGCATTTGCTGCAACGAGGCGGGTTCGTTTCGTGCTGCGGTCCGCGGCGATAACGATCGCCCCGTCGGCTGCCATCAAAGTCGCCTTGCCTCCAGGAGCTGCGCACGAATCTAAGATCACGTCCGTCGGCTGCGCATCGACCGTCTCGCATACCCATTGTGACGCCGGATCCTGCACATAGCCGTCGGAGCGTTCGTGCACGCTTGGTTCTATGTTCATCCGTTCAAGCATGGCCAGCGCATCGGCCTCCCCATGGTCATTCACCAGTTGAGCGATGAGCCAATCGGGGTAACTCAGTCGAACGGCATCGCTGGGCCATTCGACGTCGGCGCTTGCGACCTTGCGCAACACTGCGTTAACGAATCCGCGAGCTCTCTTAGGTGCGATACCGACAGTGGCGTCAACAGCAGCATGGTTAGGGGTCGACAGATAGTGCAGCTGGTACGCACCCAGGCGTAGCAGCGTGCGCACGACAGGATCGACCTCTCGCATAACGAAGCGGTCAACGAGAAAGTCGCAAGCCCGACGCATACGCGTCGTGCCATAAACCAGTTGGGTGGTGAAGCGGCGATCTTGAGCGTCCAGCTCGGACCGCTTCAGTTCCGCGTCCAGGACCAAATTGGCGAACGCACCTTTGTGGTCAATGCGTTTCAGCGTGTCGAAGGCGACTTGGCGAGAGCTCATGCGCTCAGCACAGTAGTGGGATCAATGCGGGCACCTCGTCGCCAATCATCAGCGGGCACTGGTTTCTTACCTTCGGGCTGCACCGTTTCCATCACGAGCCACCCGTGGCCGGTTGCTACTCGTACCCCATCAAGCGATCCTGGAGCCCTATTGCACGGCTCGCCATCGACCGAGGCGGCCTTGATAGCAAAGCGCTTCCCTTGCAGAGTTGTGTGGGCCCGACCAAGCCTGATCACCCTGGCAAGCTGCACTGCTGGTTCGCTGAAATCGAGCGCAAAGTCGTCGGACTTCAACTTGCGGGCATAGGTCACATCGCCCGATTGAGGTTCAGGCGTGCCGAGCCCATTGCGGAGTTCTGTGACCAGAAGGTCGCAACTTGCCTGGACCAGCGACTCTCGAAGTTCGTCGAGCGTCTGGTCAGCTATAGGGATCTCGGCCCGGGCGTAGACGTCGCCTTCGTCGAGCGCTTCAGCAATTTCCATGAGGCAGACGCCTGTTGTCTGGTCCCCGGCCAAGATGGCACGTTCCAGCGGTGCTGCACCTCGCCACCGCGGCAGTAACGAGAAATGAATGTTGACCATGGGGAGCGCTTCAAGAACCTCATTACCAATGATGTGGCCGTACGCCACAACCACGCCGAACACAGCGCCAGCTCCCAGAACGTCGTCGAGTACATGGCTCACCGGCAGTCCGAGCTCGACAGCACATGCTTTGACCGGCGTTGACATCAGGTCCTTGCCGCGACCGCGTCGGCGGTCTGGGTTGGTTACTACGAGAGCCACTTCGTGCCCTGCTTGTACCAACGCCTTGAGCGGCGCGACCGCTATCTCAGGTGATCCCAGGTAAACGATTCGGGCCGGTCCCCCGGGATGAGCAATGTGGGCCATGGGGCAGCTTACGGAAGCTGAAGCCCGCCGCTGCTTGACTTCATCGCACGTTCAGCTTCGGCAGTCAGTTTGCGTGCGTTGAGTTCAATTATTGCTTCGCGACGTTGGTCATCGTCAAGATGTTCGAGTAGCAACACACCGTCGAGATGGTCGATCTCGTGTTGGATCAGCCGAGAGAACAATTCGTCAGCTTCAAGGGTGATCTCGTTGCCTTTAAGATCGATGCCAGAGACCAGTATTTGCTTAGGACGCACGATTTCGAACGACATGTCGGGGACCGACAGACAGCCTTCTTCAAAAACCCATTCCCCGTCGGATTCGGTGATTGTTGGGTTGATGAGCACACCAGGTTCATCGTCAATGTCGTAGACGAAGAAGCGTTTTTGCACGCCAACTTGGGGTGCAGCCAGACCAATTCCTGGTGCGTCGTACATGGCAACGAACATGTCATCGCAAAGTTTTATGAACTTGCCATCGATGTTGGTGACATCGCTAGCTTTGGTGTTGAGGACCGGATCCCCGTAGGTGCGAATTCTCTGGCTAGCCATCACGAGAAGCGTAACCGACACTGCCCCTGCACCATTCCACCATCGAACCTTTTGGTCTCCGTGTAACGGGTCCATCATCAATCTGCCCATCAATCCGGCACGGCCAACGAGTACAGCCCATCGCTGCGCCGAGCGATGAGATGCGGGGCGCTCCGGCAGAAAACGACCAAACGAAGGCATCAAGGCCGCGGCGCGGCAAGCCCAGATACCCTGCGCCTCGTGACCGAAAGCCATTATTTCGACGGGGATCCATCGGTAAAAAGCAACGTACGGCAGGTGCCGCTGCATCTCTCTGATCTGTCGGTCGAGCTAGATGTCGATCGAGGCGTATTCTCGGCGACAAAGATCGACGAAGGCACACAAGTCCTACTGGTCGAGGCGGCTCGTCCACGAAAGGCAAAGACCATCCTCGACATGGGCTGTGGCTACGGACCTATTGCCTGTGCGGTCGCAAAACGTGCACCTTCAGCCAAAGTCTGGGCGGTCGATGTCAATAGCCGTGCTCGTGACCTTTGTGCATCGAACGCGAAGCGCCTGGGCTTGGACATCACTGTTCATGCGCCCGAGGACATGCCAACTGATCAGCGGTTCGATCTGATCGTGTCAAATCCGCCGATTCGGATTGGCAAGAAGAACCTCCACCCATTGCTGGAACTCTGGCTTGATCGGCTCACGCCTGATGGCCATGCCGAGCTCGTGGTCCATAAACACTTAGGCAGCGATTCACTGCAGCGTTGGCTAACCGAGCAGGGCTGGGCTACGAGCCGGCTGACGAGCCGAAGCGGCTATCGAGTATTGATCGTCCAACCCCGCGTCACCGCAAATCCCTCTGCAGAGCAGGCAGGTCCCACATGAAGCAGCTGACAAGCACCGAACTCAAGCGTCTTCACCGCACGTGGCGTAAGGACGAACCGCCGCGACTCGCGTTGATGCTCGAAGGCCTTGGCGGCCCGTTCAATCTGGGGGCCATCTTGCGCACGGCCGCTGCGTACCGAGTCGAACATCTTTACCTGGCGGCGATGCAGATCGACCCGACGAGCACCAATGTCGGCAAGACAGCGCTCGGCGCTGATCGATTCGTCCCATGGACCATGCACGACGATCTGGCCTCGGCCATCGCCGCAGCACGACTTGCAGGTTATTCAATAGTTGGTCTCGAGCTCGCCGACCAGGCCGTACCGATCCACGATGCGGACTTGCCCTCGCCGATGTGTTTCATCATCGGACATGAGGACCGAGGGCTGTCAAAGTCAGCATTGACCGAATGCGACTCGGTGGTCTTTTTACCTCAGCTCGGACGGATCGGATCACTCAACGTGGCCACCGCAGCGTCGATTGCCATGTATGAGGCCCGCCGCCAGGCCTTCACCGCCTAACAACCTGGGTCGAAGCCGGGTTAGTGCACGGCCAGCCGAAGCCGATCATCGCCTCGATCAACGCGAGCCAACTCGGTCACGAGCGTGTCATTGTCGTCGGCTCGGATCAGCCAGCGATCATCATTTGGGCCAAGTACCTGCAACCCCATCGGGTTACCAAGCCGCTCGATGAAACCGAGTGCCCCTTTGCCCGAAACTTCGGCTTGCGCTACCGCTGGCGGCCAACGCATCTGGTCAGCTTGGACAGCTAAAGATGTCGTTAACACTGCAGGTTCAGCCCGTCGGGCCGCATCAAGCACGCGGTGTTCACCCATGCGAGTCTGCACGAGCACTCGGCCGCCGGTTCGCCGAGGACCTACCAATCGCGCAGCCATTACGAGCAGACCGATAGCTTCTGATTCGGCCTGCTGGCGCAGCGCTGTGAGATGCTGGTCGAAGTCAAGGAACGCTACCGAAGCCCATCGGGCGTTGCGCCCGGGCGACGCTCGGAGCAGGGCTTCAGTGCCGATAACCACGCGAGCATTGCCGTTCGATGAATTCGACGCAGTGACCTCGCCCACCTGCTCATGGAGCAGCGCACTGAGTTCTTCTCGAGCTCGGGAAACCCCAAGTACCAGGTTCTTGAGCCGGGCTCCACCGCAGTCGGCACACACCGGCGGCCTGGTATCGCCGCAACGCGAGCATGTCAGCGTGGAATCGTCGACCTGTCGAACGGCCCCTCGACAAAGGTCGCAGCACGTCAACTCGCCACACGCTACGCACGCGAGCAGCCGCACACGACCCGTGCGGTTCAGGATGCAGGCAACCCGGCCGGGGGCACTCAACGCCCTCACAAGTTCCTCGCTGAAAAGCCCGAGCCGCCCAGGAGGTTCGCTACGGCGATCGACGACTTGGATCGTGGGCCAGCCTCCGTGTTCGGCCGACCGGTCTGGCTCGTGAAGCGGCAAGGCTGCAACGGCTTCGACAGACGGCGCCGGCGAAACAAGCACACAAGGGACACCGGCTCGCCGAGCACGTTCGATCGCGACTTCGCGCGCATGCCAGGTTGGCGTTCGTTCCTCGCGGTACGCCTGGTCGTGCTCATCGAACACAACAACGGCGCCGATGTCACCCACAGGGCCAAGGATCCCAGCGCGGGTACCCACCACAACAGCCCCAGCTGCCGCCCGTGCCCAGTCCTCGGGTAGTAGGGCTACCTCCAGACCGCTGCGGCGTAGCCTCGATGCGAGCTGCTGTGCCGCCTCGATCGTTGGCATCAACAGCAACGGATTCCCAAGAGCTGCCGCCGCTAGGACAAGGGGCCATCGGTCAGCGCCAGGGGCGACACGCATGACGGAGCCAGCGCCTTCGAAGGCTCGTGCCGCAGTTGGATCTACGTCGCCTGTCCATCGACTCGTGGAGGGCGCTGGCAGCCGGTACACATTCTTGCGAGGCGACGCAGTGCGCAACGCCTTGGCTGGTGAACCCGCCCATCGATAGGCCAACCAATTGGCCAGGTCGATCATTGCATGGTCTGGCCCCATGCCTGACCATTTCTGCAGCAGGCGCAGCTCGACGTCGGTCCTTGGCTCAGGATCAAGTTCAGTGATCCAACCGCCAACGCGTCGTCCATGTAGCTCGACACGGACCCGGCTGCCGACCCTCAGATCAATCTCGTTTCCGACCCGCCACGTCTCGGGAACGGCATAGTCGAATGACCGGTGCAGCGCGGTGACATCTGGCTGCACGCGCACCACCAGGGCAACGTCAGACTCTGTCGCCCGGGCTGTAACGGCAGGTCCGTTTGTCACGGGCACCATCCGGCTGGTGCCGGACACCCCATTAGAGGCCGAGCGCCGACTTCAGTTCATCGACGCGATTGGTCTCTTCCCAGGTGAAGCCATCGCCTTCACGACCGAAGTGACCATAGGCAGCCGTCTGCTTGTAGACAGGGCGTTTGAGGTCAAGGTCGCGCAAGATGGCGCCAGGCCGAAGATCAAAGACTCCGTTGACCGCCGCTTCGATAGCTTCGGGCGGCACCGTCTCGGTGCCAAAGGTCTCGATCATGACCGACATAGGGTGCGCAACACCGATCGCATAAGCGACCTGCACCTCGCAGCGATCTGCCGCTCCTGAGGCAACCACATTCTTAGCTACCCAGCGGGTTGCGTACGCAGCCGAACGGTCAACCTTGGATGGGTCCTTGCCGCTGAAGGCACCACCACCGTGGCGAGCCATGCCGCCGTAGGTGTCGACGATAATCTTACGGCCGGTCAGCCCGGCATCGCCGACGGGGCCACCGATGACGAAATTCCCAGTTGGGTTAACAAAGATCTGATAGTCGTCGTCGGCGAACTGCTCGGGGATCACCGGGCTGATTACGTGTTCGATCAGGTCGGGGCGGATCATGTTGTCGCGGCTTATGCCAGGGTTGTGCTGGGTTGAGACAACAACGTTCTCGAGCGCAACTGGATGGCCGTTCTCGTAGCGGAAGGTCACCTGGGTCTTACCATCGGGGCGCAGGTAAGGAACCGTGCCCGCCTTGCGGACCGCGGCCAAACGTTCGGCCATGCGGTGGGCCAAATGAATCGGTAGCGGCATGAGTACATCGGTCTCATTGCATGCGTAACCGAACATCATGCCCTGGTCGCCAGCGCCTTGTTTGTCTAGGTCATCAGTTTCACCAAAGTCGCCAGAACGAGCTTCTTCGCTGGCGGTTACGCCTTGGCTGATGTCGGGTGACTGCTCATCGAGCGAAACCAGCACACCAACGGACTTGCCGTCGTAACCAATATCGCCATTGTCATAACCGACCTCGCAGATCGTGTTACGCACAATCGATGGGATGTCGACGTAGGCCTTGGTCGTCACCTCGCCCCCCACGACAGCCAGGCCAGTGGTCACAAACGTTTCGCACGCGACGCGGCTCTCGGGATCTTCAGCGAGCAGCGCGTCAAGTATCGAGTCTGAGATTTGATCGGCCAGCTTGTCGGGATGGCCCTCGGTCACTGATTCAGAGGTGAACGAGTAGGAAGACATGTGTTCTCCGTATATACGAGTTGGTTTACGTTTCGTTCGGGGTTCGTGCCGCAACGACGGTACGAAGAACAGCCCGGGCGACGCCTAACTTTGACGTCAGTGAAAGACTATCGCGCACGCCACCGGGGGCCACGATAGTCACGATGTTGGTGTCATGACCGAAGCCAGCTCCAGGCACAGACACGTCATTAGCGACGATGAAATCAGCCCCCTTTGACTCAAGCTTGCGCTCGGCGTTGGGGATCAGATCATTGGTCTCGGCGGCAAAACCGACGAGCTGTTGGCCTGGCCGTTTTCTCGATCCCAGGTCAGCCAAGATGTCAACCGTTCGCTCTAGCTCGATGGTTGGGACGCCGCCCGACTTCTTAATCTTGACCTCGCTCGGGTCAACTGGGCGAAAGTCGGCCACGGCGGCGGCCATCACAATGATGTCGGCCCGCTCGGCGCCTAGCAGAGCTGCCTGGTGCATTTCGGCAGCTGTCGTAAGTTCCACTACCTCGACACCGGCAGGCGTTGGGAGGTCAACAGTGGTTATCAATTCGACCTGGGCGCCAGCACGGGCCGCTATTTCAGCGAAGGCATATCCCTGCTTGCCCGTGGACCTGTTACCAATGAATCGAACCGGGTCGAGTTGCTCGCGTGTGCCCCCGGCCGTGACGAGGACCCGCAACCCAGAGAGATCAAGCCCTGCTGTGTCGAGAATGTCGGCGACAGCGTCGACCACGGTTGCCGGCGCCGCCAGCCGGCCCTTGCCGATATCGCCGCCGGCCAGGCGACCTTCTTCAGGCTCAACTATGTGGACCCCTCGTGAGCGGAGTAACGCAATGTTGTCGACGATTGCAGGGTTCTCCCACATCTCGGTGTGCATCGCTGGGCAGATCACGACGGGGGCGCGGGTCGCAATCAGCGTGTTGGTCAACAAATCATCTGAGATGCCAGCTGCATAACTGCCGATAACTCGTGCGGTTGCTGGACATACAAGAATCAGGTCAGCTTCTTGACCGAACTTGGTATGCGGGATTGGACCACTCCAGTCGTCCCACATACTCGTGTGGACCGGCTCAGATGCCAGCGCCGAAAATGTGACCTTGCCCACGAATCGCTCGGCGTTGTCCGTCATGATGGGCACGACATGAGCGCCCGCATCGACCAGCCGCCGACAAACTTCGATGGCCTTATACGCAGAGATACCCCCGCTAACAGCGAGGACAATCCGTTTGCCCCTGATCGAATCGATGGGGAGTGCTGCAGTCATACGAGTGTGATCGTACTAACGATTTCAGACAGACGGCAGTCTGATTAGTGGTCGCGCTTGTCGCGCCTGTCGCGCTTGGCTTTGTCTGCTGCCTCTAGTGCAGCAGCGGCTTCGTCTGCAGCAGCACGCATGTCGGCTTCGGCCTGAGCGGCGGCAGCGGCGGCAGCGGCTTCTTGAGCGGCAACAACTGCCGGGTCGCCCATAACGATCTTCTTGGCACCGATTTCTTCAAACGCAATGGTGAGTGGCTTGTGCGCTACCGAAGTCACCTGCGGCGGAATCGAAGAGCCGAGGCCGCCACCAAGCTGGCCAAAGTACGCATTGATCTGACGAGCGCGCTTTGATGCGAGCGTGACCAGTGAAAACTTGGACCCGGTGGCATCAAGAAGTGCTTCGATCGGGGTTGCCATCATCGAGTCGTGTTCAGTTGCCATGTCAAAACCTGCCGTAAAGAGAGCGTGAAGCAATAGAACACTAGCAGCGTTTTGCCTCGATTTGACGCCATGAGTGCCGGATGATCAGCTGCGGCGGTAGGACTCGATGATCGCCGTAAGTTCAGCCACCGTAGATTCGAGTTCGTCGTTGATCACCGTGGTGCAACCAAGCTCGTCTGCCGCTGCCCGCTCGCCAATGGCGGTCTTGAGACGTTGCGCCACGCGTTCGTCGCTGTCGCCGCGGGCTCGGAGCCTCGCCTCTTGTTCTTCGATCGTCGGTGCATCCAAGAAAATCAAGACTGCATCCGGGTCCATAGACCGAATCTGTGCTGCTCCTTGCACGTCGATCTCGAGCAGCACGTCGTTGCCCTTAGGCGGATTAGGGACCGGTGTGCCTTGCAAATAGTCCAAGAACTCAACCCATTCCAGGAAGCCACCATCGTCGATATGGGCGCGAAAGGTTGCTCGGTCCACGAAGTTGTAGGCATCAGGTGACTCGCCTGGCCGTGGGTCTCGCGTGGTCCATGACCGGCTCAGCCACAGGTCCTCGATGACATCGAGTAGTTGCGCCAACACGGTGCCCTTGCCGACTCCCCCGGGGCCAGACAGCACGAAGGTGACCGACGTGCGTGTAGGTGCCTCTGCCATCGACCGATCTTAGGGGCTAAGTCGAGCGATCAGCCCTAGTCGCCGAACTCTAACCCTGGCTCGACGGCCCGATGAAAGATCTCACTGAACCTCATCGGGTCATTCGCAAGCCGCTTCGTCAAGGCTGCTACGGCGACGGGCAGATGCCACCGCCGACATCGACTAGTTCAGCCCTTGTCACACTTAGCCATTCTGAGCGAACGCGGCCGCAACCGCTAGACGCGTGTCAGCAGCAACCTGGTCGAGCCAAATTCCTTCGTCCAGATCCAGCGCCTGCATCGTGCGACGGGCACGCACCTTGCCAATACCGGGGAGGGCTTCCAGCACCTTTACGGCAAAGCAGCGCCCGACCAACGGATTCGTGTCCGCTGCCAAAAACGCGCTTGCCAGATCCACCGCCCCAGATTGGACGCTCTCGATGACCCCGGCAATTGCCTGACGGGCTTCGACGGCTCGAGTGAACGCAGCTTCCTGGTCGTTCACGTCAGACTCAGCGCCAACTTGGCGGCAGCCTCTTCGGGATCGTCAGCATTGGTCACCGCACGGCCGATCACCAATAGATCGGCGCCGCCGTCGAATGCCTCTTGAGGCGTGGCCGATCGCGCCTGATCATCGGTCGGGACACCGGCGGGACGGATCCCGGGAACGACGCGAACTAACCGAGGCGCGATGGTGCGGGCGTCACTGAGGTCTTCGGCAGCACACACGATGCCACCACAGCCGGACTCCATCGCCATACGCAAGCGACGAGGCACGATGTGGGCCGGAGCGCCTGAGTCGCTCGTCAGAACGGTGACAGCGAGTCCAATAGGTGCGTCGAGCCCAGCAGCGTCGGCACCGGCGTTCAGCCCTTCGACGCCTGCCTTCAACATATCTTCGCCGCCTCGAGCGTGCATGGTCAGGTATTTGGCGCCTAACGCTCCCAATACTCGACCGGCTTTGCCGACGGTGTTGGGAATATCGTGCAGTTTGACATCGAGGAATACATCCATGCCCAAGTCATGCATGACCCCGATGGCTTCAGGGCCGGCTGCGGAAAAGAGTTCAAGGCCGATCTTGACAACGCCAAAATAGTCGCTTACCGACGCAGCAAGGCGTCGGGCCAGGATCAGATCATCGACATCGAGAGCGATCGCAAGTTTTGGGCGCACCGCGGCTAATGCTTCTTCGGTCGACATAATAAGGAGTCCTTTCGGGGGGTTAGGTCTCGAGGGCGCCAACGAGGGTGCCGACCTCGGCCACATCATGCAGTTCACACCACTGGGCTATTTCATCACGAATCCGTATCACCGCGCGTGGATCCGCGAAAGTTGCAGTGCCGACCTGGACTGCACACGCACCGGCAAGCAAGAACTCGATAGCGTCGACGCCGTGGAAAATACCACCGCATCCGATGACAGGCAGATCAGGCAAGGCATTCGCTACATCGTTGACAGCCCGGACCGCGATCGGCCGAATCGCTGGTCCTGACAAGCCGCCACGGCCCTTACCAAGACGAGATCGCCGGGTCTCCACATCGATGGCGAGCCCGATCATGGTGTTGGCGACCGTGACCGCTTCAGCACCCGCTCGCTGAGCAGCATCGGCGATCGGCACGATGTCGGCAAGGTTTGGGCTCAGTTTGGCCCACCGCGGGACGTCGATCACAGTGGTCGCTGCGATGGCATCGTGCGTGGCTTCGGCCGAGTGAGCAAACATGCGGTCTCGGTCTTCGACATTTGGGCACGACACGTTGACTTCTAGAGCAGTCAGATAGCCAGCGACGGGCGCCAACAATTCAGCCGCCTGGCGGTACTCGTCGATTGACCGGCCCCAGATGCTCACGACGATTCGAGCCTCAGCGGCGATCAACGGGTCAAGATAATGATCGATCCAGCCCTGCACGCCGGGCCCTTGCAGACCAACACTATTGATCATGCCTGCATCGGTCGAATGAACGCGAGGTGCCGGGTTGCCAGCCCACGGTTCGTGAAGCAACGACTTGACCACGACTGCGCCCGCGTCGCTCAGGTCGAAATAGGACCCGAGCTCAGCGCCGTGCCCCGCCGTGCCCGACGCGCACATAACCGGCGACGACAGCTCGACTGAACCGACATGGACTGCGAGGTCTGGCACCATCCTGCTGGCTCGTTTGGATTTACGAAGCATGCCCATGCTCAGACCCCAACTTGGCTCGGCGACAGGCTCACCACAGACAGTGCCGTTAGAAACTCACCGATGTTCCGCTGGATCACCGAAAGACACCCTTGTGGTACGCCTGAAGCGGACGCACGACCAGCGGATGTTTGCGTTGTGCAGCGATGCCATTGGCCGCTGCTGATGCGGCGGCAATTGTCGTGAACAATGGTAAGCCAGCGCGGCTCGCTGCTCGCCGTATGTAGTCGCCGTCGGCGTGAGCACCACGGCCACGAGGCGTGTTGATGACCATCACCAATTTTTGCTGCTCGATCAGTTCGACGGCGTCTGGCAACGACACGCTTCCATCATGGTCCCCAGAAGGTGCGCCGACCTTGGCTGCTACCCCAGTGACCTTGACACCTGCAGCTCGCAGAGCTGCTGCGGTCCCTGCAGTAGCAACGATCTCGAAGCCGAGCTCCTCGTAGCGTCGCGCAGCGACAAGCCCAGCGGTCTTGTCGCGGTCGGCCACGCTAAAGAAAATTGCCCCAGCGTCTGGCATCTTGGTGCCTGCGGCGATTTGACTCTTAGCGAACGCCAACCCGACGCCCAGGTCGATACCCATGACCTCGCCGGTGCTCCGCATTTCTGGACCGAGCAGTTGATCGGTTTCAGGGAAGCGGTTGAAGGGCAGAACAGCTTCCTTGACCGCGACATGGTCACCCGGCGCGATCTCGCCAAGCATGCCTTCGGTGCGCAGCTCTTCCAAGCTCGCACCAAGCATGACTCGGGTAGCGATCTTGACAAGTGGGCGACCAGTGGCCTTGGCCACAAACGGCACCGTTCGCGACGCCCGTGGGTTTGCTTCGATCACATAGATCTGGTGATCTCCGCCCTCGTTGGTCACCGCAAACTGCACGTTGAGCAATCCAACAACCTTGAGTTCTGTAGCCAGGACCGTCGCAGCTGCTTCGAGCCCAGCGATCGTTGCCTCGGTCAACGACTGCGGTGGGATCATGCAGGCGCTGTCGCCAGAGTGGACTCCGGCTTCTTCGACGTGTTCCATGATCCCGCCGATGAGAACTTCGCCTGTATTGTCGCGAATGGCATCGACATCAACCTCGATGGCGTCTTCGAGGAATCGATCGACGAGCACAGGGCGTTCGGCCGAGAGGCCACCTTCACGTCCCAGTGAACCCATACTTGCTAGCTCCGCCATCGCATCGCGCAGCCCCGCCTCGTCGTGCACGATGGTCATAGCCCGACCGCCTAACACGTAGGACGGGCGCATCAACGCCGGATAGCCGACGCGGTTTACGACCTCGATGGCTTCATCGATGGTCGTCGCTGTGCCACCAGGAGGCTGTGGAATACCGATCCGCTCGCAGAGCGCATTCCAGCGTTCACGATCTTCAGCGAGGTCGATGGAATCAGGGCTCGTACCTGCGATTAGTTCGGCCGGCAATTCACCAGCCAGCTTGAGTGGCGTCTGCCCGCCCAGGCTCACGATGATCCCGGCAATGCCGGGACCGCCACCGGCCTCAGCGGAGGCTATCTCGGCTTCAATAACGTTCATAACATCGTCGTAGGTAAGCGGTTCAAAGTAGAGACGGTCGCTGGTGTCGTAGTCGGTTGAGACCGTCTCGGGGTTGCAGTTGACCATGATGGTTTCATAGCCCGCATCACGCAGAGCGAAGCTGGCGTGCACACAGCAGTAGTCGAACTCAATGCCCTGACCAATACGGTTTGGACCCGAGCCCAAGATGATCACCTTTGGCCGGTCGCTCGCCGCGACTTCGCTGGTGTCTTCCCATGTCGAGTAGTGGTACGGCGTGTTGGCCTCGAACTCAGCGCCACATGTGTCGACGGTCTTGTATGTCGGGAACACGCCAGCTTCCCGCCGGGCAGCCCGGACCGTCTTCAATTCGGACTGCCACAGGTACGCAAGTTGTTCGTCGCTGAAGCCGTGGCGTTTAGCCCGGCGCCAGTCGGCCCGCCCCATGTCGTCGAGTCCGAGCGCCTCGAGCCGAGCCCGCTCTTCAGAGATGACGAGCATCTGGTCGAGGAACCATGGATCGACCTTCGTGGCCTCATAGACCTCATCGACGGTCTTGCCGCGGCGCAACACGGCCTCGAGTTGCCAGATGCGTTCGGGCGTACCTATGGCCGATTGGGCAAGCAGTTCTTCGATCGGCATCTCATTTAAGGGCTGCTCACCAGGGTCGCAGTTCAAGCCGAAGCGACCGAGTTCGAGCGAACGCAGCGATTTTTGCAGGGACTCAGCGAACGTGCGCCCAATAGCCATGACTTCACCCACAGCTTGCATCTGTGATCCAAGTGTTGAAGGCGTACCTGCGAACTTCTCGAAGTTCCACCGTGGCACCTTGGTCACGACGTAGTCGATCGTTGGTTCGAAGCTCGCCGGGGTCTTCTTGGTGATGTCGTTCGGGATCTCGTCAAGCGTGTAACCAACGGCGAGACGTGCTGCAATCTTGGCGATCGGGAAGCCCGTCGCCTTTGAGGCCAGGGCCGACGATCGACTCACGCGTGGATTCATCTCGATAACAACTTGGCGACCGTTGGTTGGGTCGACGGCAAACTGCACGTTCGACCCGCCGGTCTCGACACCGACTCGACGCATCACCGCAAACGAATCGTCGCGCATCTTCTGGTATTCGACGTCGGACAACGTTTGGGCAGGCGCCACGGTGATCGAGTCGCCGGTGTGCACACCCATGGGATCTAGGTTCTCGATCGCACACACGACAACGCAGTTGTCGGCATGGTCGCGCATGACCTCGAGCTCATACTCTTTCCAGCCCTTGATCGATTCTTCGATCAGAATCTCAGAGATCGGACTGGACTCGAGCCCATGGCTCGCCACGGACTCGAACTCTTCCATCGTGTGGGCGAAGCCGGTGCCCTTGCCACCCAAGATGTACGCAGGGCGGATGATGACTGGCAGGCCAATCTTCTTAACGGCCTCACGGGCCTTGACCATGCCGCTGGCAAGCTTCTCTTTTCGGGTTTCCCCGGTACCGCGAGCCGACTCAGAGATTGGCACCTCGAGCCCAATTTCGATCATCGCGAGCTTAAAGCGCTCCCGGTCTTCGGCCGTAGCAATCGCTTCGGCGTCGGCCCCGATCAGTTCGACGTTGTACTCGTCGAGCACGCCAGCTTCGACTGCTTCCATTGCCAGGTTCAGCGCTGTCTGCCCACCGAGGGTCGGCAGCAACGCATCAGGCCTCTCGACCTTGATGATCTCGATCAGAACCTCAAGTGTGAGTGGTTCGATATATGTGGCGTCCGCGAACTCGGGGTCGGTCATGATCGTTGCCGGGTTTGAGTTCGCCAGGATCACCCGGTAGCCCTCTTCGCGCAGGACTCGACAAGCCTGCGTGCCCGAGTAGTCGAACTCACAGGCCTGACCAATCACAATTGGCCCTGAGCCAATGAGCAAGATGCTCGAAATGTCGTCGCGACGAGGCATCAGCCCTGGCCTCCTTGTGGGTGACCATTCACATCGGTCATGAGTTGGTCGAAGTGGTCAAACAGATAACGACTGTCGTGGGGCCCGGGGCCAGCCTCCGGGTGATACTGCACACTAAACGCAGGGACTTCGAGGCTGCGAATGCCTTCCACAGTCTGGTCGTTCAAGTTCACGTGCGTGAGTTCGACGCCGTTGACCGAGTCATCGGCGACACAAAAGTTGTGGTTCTGGCTTGTGATTTCGATGGTGCCGTTGGCCAAGTTGCGCACCGGATGGTTGCCACCATGGTGTCCGAACGGCAGCTTGAACGCTGGTAAGCCAAGCGAGAGCGACAGCAACTGATGCCCAAGGCAGATACCAAAGACCGGCACCTGACCGAGCAGACCTTCGATGGTTTCGGTCGCACCTACAACGGCCCCGGGATCACCCGGACCGTTGGACAAGAACACGCCATCAGGCTTGTACTCAAGAATGGCCGATGCCGCCGTAGACGCAGGCACAACAGTGACGCCCCCGAGCAACGACAGCTGGTCCAGAATGGTCGACTTAATGCCAAAGTCGATGGCCACCATGTTCCAAGGAGCTGTGCCGTCAGCTCGGGCCGATGCGACTGAGTACGGCGCGTCGCACGTGACCCTCGCAGCCATGTCGATGCCGTCGGTGCCTGGTTCAGCGGCGGCTGCCGCTCGCAGCGTCGCCTCATCGGCAGTTCCAAACGCACCTGGCATAGCGCCCGTGTCGCGGATGTGTTTGGTCAGGCGGCGGGTGTCAAGCCCGGCGATGCCGGGGATCCCGTGTTCGACCAAGAAGCTGTTTATGTCGGTGTCGCTACGCCAATTGCTGTGGCGCCGCGGCACATCGCGAGCAATCACGCCGCGCAGGAACGGCCGGCGGCTCTCATGGTCGGCGCTGTTGATGCCGTAGTTACCCAAATGCGGATAGGTAAAGGTAACAATCTGACCTGCATAGGACGGGTCAGTGATGACTTCTTGGTAGCCCGAAAGCACCGTGTTGAAGACCACTTCGCCGCTAGCTACCGCACCTGGTGGTGTCGCCCCAAACGCCTGACCTTCAAACATGGTGCCGTCAGCCAAGACCAGTGCAGCCTCAACGACCTTGTGGGGATTCACGATGTTCACGCGGTCACCTGTCCATTCTGTACCACTACGCGACCACCAACGATCGTTGTACGGACTCGACCTCGCAGCTCAACGCCTTCGAATGCGCTATTTGTACCTGCGGTGGCTTGTGTTCTTGTGGACACGCTGAATCTTTCGTGAGGGTCGATGATGATCAGATCTGCGATTACGCCGGGTGAAATCGTACGCTCTGAAGGCGGGCCGAGGCCCAGGAGTTCTGCGGGGCGCCAACTCATCGCCCGCAGCACACTGGTGATATCGATGTCTTGCGACAGCGCAACCGCTAGTGCCGTTTCGAGACCCACTGAGCCGGATGCTGCATGATCGAAGGGGCGTTCCTTGCGGTCGGTTGTATGAGGAGTGTGATCGCTCACGATGCAGTCGAGCGCGCCAGAAGAAATACTGACACACGCCGCGTTCACATCATCGCGTGTTCGCAGAGGCGGCTCGACCTTGCGACATGAGTTGTAGGAGGCCAGGTCGGCGTCGCTTAGCGCTAAGTGGTGTGATGCGATCTCGGCACTCACGTTAAGTCCTGACCGCTGGGCCGCGCTAACGATCGCGAAGGAACCTGCTGTCGACAACGTCTGGAAATGAAGGCGAGCGCCAGTGAGTCGAGCCAGGGCGATGTCTCGCATGACCATGATCTCTTCGGCTTCGGCGGGTGCCCCTGGTAAACCCAGGCGACTCGACCATTCTCCTTCGTGCATTTCGGCACCGACACTGAGCTCAACGCAGTCGGCGGGTTGAGCAATGGTCAGGGCAAAGGGCTTCGCGTATTCGAGTGCCCGCCGCATCAGTAGCGGGTTCTGAACACCCGCCCCGCAGTCCGTCACAAAGGCAACCCCCGCTTCGGCGAGCTCCCCCAACGGCGCCAAGTGCGTTCCCGCGGCGCCTACGGTCACGCAGCCTGCGATCTCGACCCGGCAAAGTGCTGCTTTGGCCAGCGAGCGAATGTGCTCAACGACCGCAGCCGTGTCAACCGGCGGCATCGTATTAGACATGGCAAGCACCGTGGTGAATCCGCCCAAGACTGCCGCACGGCCACCCGTGGCCATCGTCTCAGCCGCCTCATCACCCGGTTCGCCTAGGTGTGCGTGTAGATCAACCAAGCCGGTCGATATCACACAATTTGACGCATCTATCACGGTGGCCGAGCTTGGGGCCGCGCCGGTTGGCACGATCATGTCGTCAACTACAGCAATGTCTTCGTTGCGCGATCCTGTCGAGTCGATCACCGTGCCCCCACGGATTAACAACGCACTCATGGTGTCGCTCCTTCTGCGGCCGCCACCGGTTCAGGCGAGACCCCCGGCACATCGCCGGCTCCCGAACCCAAGAGCAGAAACAACACCGCCATTCGCACGGCCACGCCGTTGCGGACCTGGTCGACGACAACAACCTGGTCCAGGTCAGGGACGTCGGCAGCGATTTCGACGCCGCGGTTCATCGGGCCGGGGTGCAGTATCGGCACGGTCGGACTCAACCGGGCGGCACGTTCCGCTGTCAGGCCATACAGCGTCGTGTACTCGCGAAGATCAGGGACCAGCGCCTCATTCTGGCGCTCATTCTGCATGCGCAACAGGTAGACAGCGTCGGCGTCAGCGAGTGCCGAGTCAAGATCATGTGACGTGCGCACTGGCCACGTATCAGTCGCTGGTGGTAGCAGGGTCGGAGGCGCCACGAGTGTGACCTCGGCCCCCAGCATGGTGAGCGCACTGATGTCGGATCGGGCGACCCGACTGTGCTTGATATCACCGACCATCACGATATGGCTACCAGCAAGGTCGCCGAGCTTCTGTTGCAAGGTGAAGCAGTCCAGCAGCGCTTGCGTCGGATGTTGGTGCCACCCGTCGCCGGCATTGATCACCGAGGCATCGAGCCATTTCGTTAGCTGCCAGGGGACGCCTGAGGATCGATGCCGAACAACCACCGCGTCGATTCCCATAGCTTCAATGGTCTCGGCCGTATCTCGAAGGGATTCGCCTTTGTTCACCGACGAGGTATTCACTGACACATTAAGGGTGTCGGCCGACAGTCGCTTGGCCGCTATTTCGAACGACAGACGAGTGCGGGTGGAGTCTTCGTAGAACAGCAAGGCGACGGTCTGGCCTCGAAGCGCCGGGACCTTGGCGATCCGACGCTGTGCAACCTCTGCGAAGGACGGAGTAATACGCAGGACCTCTCGCAAGTCTGCCTCAGTCAACTCGTCGATAGAGAGCAGATGTTTCACTTGACCATCTCACCGATCTGGACGGCATGCATGGTGACCGCAACCACCTCGGACCGAGAGGTGGGCAGATTTTTGCCGACGTAGTCGGCCCGGATCGGCAGCTCTCGGTGACCTCTGTCGACCATCACCGCTAGTTGCACTGCCTGGGGCCGACCGAAGTCGTTCAGTGCATCAAGGGCGGCCCGCACCGTGCGGCCGGTGAACAAAACGTCGTCGACAAGGACGACCGTCAGTCCGTTGAGTTCGACGGGGATATTGGTTGGTGCTTCTGGTAGCACGGGCCGCAGTCCAATATCGTCGCGGTGAAACGCCACATCAATGGTGCCGAGCGGTGGCCGAACTCCTTCGATGGCTTCGAGCGCTTCGACCAGATGGATAGCTGATTCGATGCCCCCCGTCTGCAAACCGACGAGGACAAGGTCATCAAGCCCGCCATTGCGCTCGAGGATCTCGTGGGCCATCCGCTTGACAGCCCGTCGGATCTGATCGGCATCCATTACCTCGGCTCGGGAAACAAAATTCCCGCCAAAGGGTGGCGCGCCTCTTCGTTCACGTTCGCCCATAGAGCGTTCCTCCTGTCCGTTTGGGCCTCTCGGGACCCTCTTCACGGTCAAACTTGAAAGCTAGCAGCAGTCAGGTCCCACGCGTACGACTAATCCAGAGATCATGCCCGGTTGAGTCCGAGCGCTCATTGACGTAGCCAACACGAGCCACAACGGCATCAGAAGCCGGGTTACTTGGGTGACATCGAGCCACGATTGCTTCCAGACCCACCGTGACGTGTGCCCACTCACTAATCGCAGCGACAGCTGCCGTCGCAAGTCCCTTACCGCGACCGGCCGGCAGCAGCCAGTAACCAATAATGGCGCCCTTATGTGCCGGGTTGAAACTGGACAAGCCCACCTCGCCAACAACCCCTCCGGCACTCGGCACATCGATTACCCAGTCGATCGACAGCCGCTGAGCTGTCCGATCAGCGACCCCAGAAATCCACCGTCGAGCCGTGGCGACGCTTGGCTCTGGAGGCACCGGGTTCCACAACGCGATATCTGGATCACCCCAGGCGCTCACCAACACATCGATATCGGTCTCGCTCCAGGCGCGAAGCTCGCCCCCATCAATAGCCAAGGTCGGCGTGGTCAATAGCTCCATGATGAGCGGCCTTCGTGCACTTCCCGTTACCCCAATGCGGGGTAGTCGAGCTTTCGGTTCGTCGTAACCCTCTTCGCTGAAACTCTTTCAGACTTGTGTACTCGACGGTCCCTCTGGGCGAAGGTGTTTGATGGCTTCAGGATGCGGGGCGCACCTGGTTAGCGATCGAATCGAGCACGCCATTGACGAAACTGGATGATTTTTCAGTCGAATACTCTTTGGCCAGTTCGACGGCCTCGTCCATGACGACCGCTGGAGGAACGTCGGGTTGAGCGATCAATTCCCATACAGCAACTCGCAGGATGGCGCGATCCACATTCGGGAGCCGATCGACAGTCCATCCTTGCGCGTACTCATCGATCATCTGGTCGATCTCGACACGTTGTGCCTCGACACCTTCGACGATGGCCGTCGTGTAGGCATTCGGGGCCAGCAGCAACCCGTCAAACAACTGTTCTGCGGTCAGCTCGCGGGCTTCGCTCTCGTATAACAACTCAAGCGCACGCTCGCGCGCCTCCCGCCGACCTGGACCTAATGAGGCAACATCGGCCACGTCAGGCTCGGCCGCTGTACTCGCCATTGCGAGTATCCACCTTGATGCGTTCACCCTGCTCGATGAACAGAGGAACCTGGACGACAAGACCCGTCTCGACTGTTGCAGGCTTAGAGGCACCGGACACCCGGTCTCCCTGGATTCCTGGCTCGGTTTCAGTGATCGTGAGTTCGACGCTTGACGGCAAGTCAACGCCGATGATCTCAGTGCCATGCATAAGCATCACGGCATTCGCTGTCTCGATCAAATAATTGGCTGCGTCGCCCAATGACGCAGGCATGACTTCCATCTGGTCATAGCTCGAAGTGTCCATGAAAACATACGAGGTACCGTCGTTGTACAGGTACTGCATCTCTCGCTTGTCGATCATCGCTCGCTCGAGCTTTTCGCCTGCGCGGAAGGTCCGATCTATCACGGCCCCTGTCCGAGAATTACGCAGTGTGCTACGAACGAAAGCAGGACCCTTGCCCGGCTTGACGTGCTGGAAATCGACAACCTGAAACAGGTTGTGTTCGATTTCGAGTGTCATTCCCGTCTTAAGATCATTGGTCGAGACAACTGCCATGGCCAACAGACTAACGGCGACGAACCCATTCGAAGGGCGGCCTCACATCCCCATTTCAGGTACTGTCGTCGAGCAGGCGCTCTGGGACGAGCACGCCGAGGCATTCGTCGGCTTTGAAGTCGAGAGTTAGAGAACCACTTCAGACTATTTCAGGTGCTTTAGGAGCGCCCGTCAGCCGACGGGCACCATTGGCCGTGACCACACACGTGTCCTCGATACGAACGCCTGCGTCACCTCGTAAATAGACACCGGGTTCAACCGTGGCCACGGTGCCGATTTCGTAGATGTCAGGCACACCCTTGGCAACCCGGGGTAGCTCGTGAACGTCGAGACCGATGCCGTGACCGGTGCCGTGGGTGAACTGATCTCCCCAACCGGCATCCTCGATAACAGCCCGAGCTGCGGCGTCGACCTGTGCCGTGCCAGCTCCATCAACCATTGCTTCGACGCCTGCTTGTTGTGCCGCGATGACCGTCTCGTAATGCCGACGCTGGTGACTGGTCATGGCACCCACACAGAACGTGCGGGTCATATCGCTCCGATAACCCTGGACCATGGCGCCGACGTCGACGATGACCAGGTCACCTGCCTCGATGACCCGGCCGGTGGGCGAATGGTGAGGGATTGCACCGTTCGGGCCCGAAGCCACGATCGTGTCGAAACCAAGATCGTCAGCCCCACCAGATCTAATGGCAGCGTTCAGCTCCCTGGCAAAGTCGCGCTCGGTCAAGCGTTCGGCCAATAGGGGTGACACTTTGGCGAGCGCTATGTCGACGATGCCAGCCGCCGCTTGGATACGAGCAATTTCGGCGTCGTCTTTGCGCGACCTAAGCCCGTCGACCAGTGCTGAAGTCGGCACGAGCGTTTGCTTAGGCAGCCAGTCTTGCTCAATCAGTTGCTGCTGGGCCCATGTGACATGGTCTGCTTCGAGTCCAACAACCTCGGCGCGACCGGCGAGCTCGCGGACCTCGGCGCCAAGTGTTGCTCTCGCAATCACGATGTCAGCGCTACTTGCGACATCAGCAAGCTCGCCCGGTGCCCGATCGGTATAACGACTGTCGGTGAACAAGGTGATCTCGCCGTCGTGGACCAGCACGGTGCCAGCCGACCCAGCGAATCCAGTCAGCCAGCGAATGTTGGTCGGCGATGTAATGAGCAGGGCGTCGACGTCGTGCATGCCCAGCGCCTGGGAGACCCGCTGTTCACGGTCGCCAACATCGATTGGTGGCAGTTCCGGGTGACTCACGTCGGCTCAGTCATGACATCGCGTCGAGCGCATCGCGAAGCGCCACCGGGTCAGGACCGACCACGGTCTCGACCCCCCTTGGACCATCGAGCACCATCGTCACGTCGTCCAAAGCCTTTTTGTCGCGCGAGAAAAGTTCAAGCACCCGGTCGTGATTGGTACCCAAGGGAAGAGTATTCTTCAGGCCGTATTCAGCGATAACTCGACGGTGTTCTGCCACCGCTGCATCATCAATGCGGCCGAGACGTCTGGCTACTTCGGCGGCGTAGATAACGCCGATGGCGACGGCCTCGCCATGGCGTAGGTCAAAGCCGCCTTCAACTTCAAGCGCATGGGCCAAAGTGTGGCCGTAGTTCAAAATGGCACGACGTCCGCCTTCGCGTTCATCTTCGGCGACAACGGCTGCCTTGATGCGCACGCAGGCAGCGACTCGTTCAGGCAGATCTTCGGCGTCCAACTGACCGCCGCCTAGGAAGTGATACTTGGCAATCTCGCCTAGGCCCGCTCGAAATTCTCGTTCTGGCAACGTCGCAAGAGTGGCCGTGTCACAGATCACGCCGCTTGGCTGCCAGAAGGCGCCGACCAGGTTCTTGCCTTGGGGAAGGTTTACACCGGTCTTCCCGCCAACGGCCGCATCTACTTGACCGAGCAAGGTCGTAGACACGTACAACGCTGCGATTCCCCGGTGATACACCGACGCAACGAAGCCAGCTACATCGGTCACGATGCCGCCGCCGACACCAACCACTATGTCGTTGCGGGTCATACCCCACTCGGCGAAACCACGGCAAAGCGTTTCGACCGTCGACAGAGTCTTATGTACTTCACCCTCGCCAATGACGAAGGTCTTCTGCTCGATACCAGTTTCGACATGAACAGGAATACTTGTCTGGGTCACGATGGCAGCGCGACGGGCCTTGGCAGGGACCAACGAGCCAAGCTCGCTGACGGCCCCATCGCCGACGACAACGCTGTAACTGCGATCGGCCAACTCGACCGGAACAATAATCACGTCGCAATACTACGACGCCTACCGGGCCCGCGTACTCGCTTTTCCTAACCCAACCACCGGACAGAGAACGCTCCGACAGTCCGGGCGTCTTACTTCTTCAGGTTGGCGCTGACGGCTGCGGTCATTACATCAACGGGTGCGGCGACACCCGTCCAATGCTCGAACGCCACCGCTGCCTGGTGCACAAGCATCGGAAGGCCGTTCTGTGAGCGAAGACCTCGGGACCTGGCGTGGGAAAGCAGCAGGGTTTCTACTGGGTGATAGATCAGATCGCTGACCACGGCGTCGGACCTTAGCAACGACACATCAAACGGCACAGCATCTGTCAAATCAGTAGATCCCATTCCGATCGGGGTGGCATTTATCACGAGATCTGCCGATGCTAGATCGTCCATCGATCCAACTCGACCAGCAACACCTGCCAATGATGCGACCGCCTCAGCCTTTGCAACAGTGCGATTCACAATCGCCACCGAGGATGCTCCATTGTCAGCCAGGCTGCGAGCGACCGCGCCCGCTGCTCCCCCAGCGCCAACCAGCACACAATGCAGGCCTTGGGCCGAGACACCAAGGTCCGCCTGGAGGCCACGCACATATCCTTCGCCGTCTGTGCTGTCGCCCATGATCTTGCCGTCGCGCCAGAACACGCAGTTAACCGCGCCGAGCAGGTGAGCTCTCGGCGTAAGTTCGTCGCAGGCTGCCATAACAGACTGCTTGTGCGGCATGGTGACCGAAAGCCCCAACCAATCAAAGCTCCGCATCGCATCAACCGCCTGTGGCGCGCAGCCATCAGCAACGGCTAACGCCACGTACACGCCGTCGACCCCGCATGCAGCAAACGCCGCGTTATGGATAATTGGCGACATCGAATGACGAATCGGGTCGCCAATCACCGCCGCCATTCGAGTCGCTGCAGTAACGGTCAATGTCATAGATCAGAAGACGCCGTTAGCCCGGGCTTCGGCCGCTGCTTGCTCGAACTCGGCGAAGCTGTCGGTGAAGAAATGCTGACCGTCGGTGTCGACCAGCACATACCACTTCCACGGGCCGGGTTCAGGATTGAGCGCAGCGCTCAGCGATGCTCGGCCGGGCGATGAGATTGGCGTTGGCGGCAGTCCAGGCACGATGCGGGAGTTGTATGGGTCGGTAGCGTCATCAAGTTGCGACTGGAACAACTCGGTGTCGTACCAGCTGAAACCGGTGCTTGGGTTCGAACACCTGACATCCTGAGCGCACCGTTCCAGGTGCACGCCATAGATCGTGGTGGCGTCGATACCAAGCGCCTCACCATCCATCAGACGGTTGTAGATGACTCGAGCGATCTTGGCTCGATCCTCGTCGAGCTTGGCTTCTTCTTCGATCATCGAAGCGACAATCATGAGCTCGTACGGCGATAGTTCGAGTCCGTTGTCGAGCCGTAAGCCTTGGTCCAGTCCAAGCTCGATGACCACCGTATCCATGGTGTTGACGAGACGTTGAACCATGGCCCGTTCGCTCGAGGACTCATCTTCACTGATCTGATAGGTCGCAGGGAACATGAGTCCCTCAATCGAGGAAACGGTAGTTGGTTGAAACTGACTGCGAATGATGCCGTTGTTCATTGCCTCGTCCAGTTCGAACGGATCTAGCAACGCCAGATTGTCCAACATCACGTTGCGCATGTCGCCGCTCCAGAGGCCTTCGGGCAGTGTCAGCCGTTTGAAGACCGCCGGAAGCGGCCCAGAGTTCAGCACCTCCACAGCTTCGTCAAACGAACTGTTCTCGCGAAATTCGTATTCACCTGCCTGAAATTCGCCTACGTCGTTCGCCCGAATCCAGTACTGAGCAACTGTGGAATTCGAGATGACACCTGCATCCGCCAGGATGCGCATGACGTCACTGCCGGTCGCGCCCGAAGGGACCTCGAGAACCAAGCGATCTCCCTGAAGGCCTGGAGGGTCGATTTGGTCGTCGAGCCACGAGTTCGCTCGGGAATACAGGAATGCCCCACCCAGCAAGATGATCATCGCTATCACGCCTAGACGGAAGGCGAAAGACGTGCGCCGTGGTAACCGTTCCCATTCCTCGGGGTCGTAGTTGGGATCCTGGAAGCCAGGTGAAAGCGGGCCAAACCCAGACGCCGTCGCAGCAGCGTCGCCAGCAGTCGCCTGCTGGCCGATGCCTAGCATGGGGTCAAAGTCCGGGTTCGTACCCTGAATGGCGTCGCTGGGCTGGGTGCCACCAGGAGAGCCTGTGCCCGGATTAGTTGTGGTCAGTTCAGTCATGTTCGCTGTGAATGTGTGCCTGGCGGTCGAGCCACGCTTGCAGCATGATCGCAGCGGCGATCTTGTCGACGACTTTGCGCTGGTTTCGGCTGTCGAGCCCAGCATCGGTCATCAGGCGTTCGGCGGTGACGGTTGTCAGTCGCTCATCGTAGGTCTCGATGGGTACCCGCAGGGGTGCACCCATGCGTTCCACTTCGGCCAGGGCCTTCTTGGCAGCCGGCCCGACCGACCCATCGAGCGACAACGGGAGCCCAACTACCACCATAGTTGCCTCCCATTCGTCCACAATTTTGGCGATGTCTCGATAGAGGTTCCCGGTGCGCTTGATGACCTCGAGCGGGCTGGCTAACGTCCGGTCCGGATTGCTGAGCGCTATGCCAACACGAGCGTCACCAAGGTCGACACCGATGACCCTGCCATGGTCTTGGCGGGCAGAGTCCTCAGAGGCGGCATCGTTGCTCATCGTGCACAGCCCGTATCGAGGGTCTGTGCGTTAGCGCTCATCTCGCAAGAACCGGCATGGCCGAGCGGCGGGTTACGCAAGGACCGAGGATGCGGCTTGGCGGGCAGTTTCGAGCGCAGCGTCTAAGCCTTCGGCGTCCTTGCCTCCAGCAATAGCCAGGTCAGCGCCTTTGCCTCCCCCGCCCTTGATGTGTTTGGCAGCATTGGCGATCAGGTCGCCGGCGCTGAATGGCCCTTCAGCCGATGCAGCCGCAACGAGTACCACACCACCAGATTCAGGTGCGCAGCCGAGCACCACGGCATCGACGCCGTCGGTGTCGCGTATTGCAATAGCGAGTTCCCGAACACCGTCGCGGTCAAGGCCTTCGACCCGCTCTATGACCACGCCATCAACGGCCTTGCCAGCAAGTTCGCCCGATTGGCCAATGGCGAGCTGACGACGTAATTCGGAAATCTCTGAGCGCAAGTTCTTGATCTCGGCGACCCGTTTGTGGGCTCCGTCGACGACCTCGGGGATTGGTACACCAAGCACCTCAGCAGTTTCAGCGATGCGAGCTTCTTCCTCGCGGAGGCGCTCGATCGGACCGGTACCAGTCACCGCTTCAATCCGGCGCACGCTCGAACCGATCGAGCCTTCGGACACGATTTTCATCGGGCCGATGTCGCCCAAACGGCCCACATGGGTGCCGCCGCAAAGCTCAGTCGACTGGGGTCCGGCCTCGAGAACACGCACGAGGTCGCCGTACTTGTCGCCGAAGAAAGCAATAGCGCCCTTATCGCGAGCGTCGTCCATCGACATCTCGATATGGCTGGTGTCATGGTTTGCGAGGACCTCGGCGTTGACGAAGTCCTCGATCTGTGCCATTTGCTCGGCCGTGACGGCGTCGTAATGGCTGAAGTCGAACCGAAGCCGGTCAGGCCCGACCCATGACCCCTGCTGCTTTACGTGATCACCAAGGACCTCGCGAAGTGCAGCGTGTAGCAGGTGAGTACCTGTGTGGTTGCGCATGATGGCACAGCGCCGTTCGCTGTCGATATGTGCGGTCACGCTGTCGCCAACGTTGACACCACTCAGATCCCGGACATGGTGCAGGTGCAGACCTGGTACGACGTAACTCGTGTCGGTAACAGGAATCTCGTTGCCGCCCGCAACAATCGTGCCGGTGTCACCGATCTGACCACCGGATGCGGCGTAGAAAGGCGAGCGGTCAAGCACGATGCCAGCATCGGTCACTGCGAGCACCGTGGCGGTTGATTCGTATTCGTCGCGACCGGTGAACACCGTTGGGCCGTGCTCGTCGACGATGACAACGAACTCGCTAACATCGTCGCCGGTACCGCTCTTGGCTTTGTGATCGGCACGAGCGCGGTCTCGCTGCCCTGACATATGGGTCTCAAACTCACCGGTGTCAACAGCCAGGTCACGCTCAGCAGCGATCTCTTCGGTGACTTCGAGCGGAAAGCCATAGGTGTCGTGCAGCTGGAAAGCAGTCGCGCCGGACAACTTCTGCCCGGACCCAAGATCGTCAAGTGCCGAGTCGAGCATGATCGAACCCTGCTTTAGGGTCTGCCGGAAGCTCTCTTCCTCTCGCACGACCACGCCGGTCACAAGTTCATGGTTTTCGACGATCTCTGGATAGTCGGTTCCCATGATGGCGACGACTTCGTCGACTAACCGAGGCGTGATCAGATCATCGACGCCAAGCAGGTATGCGTGGCGGATGGCGCGGCGCATTATTCGGCGAAGCACGTAGCCACGCCCTTCGTTGTTCGGGAACACACCATCGCTGATCAGGAACGTCATGGCCCGGCTGTGCTCGGCCAAAATACGAGCGGATACATCGCGCGATTCGTCCTTGCCGTACACCAGGCCGGACAGTTCGCATGCCTTGTCGACCAGGCGTTTCATCTCGTCGATCTCGAAGACCGAGTCAACACCCTGCAGCAGCGTCAAGATCCGTTCAAGCCCCGCACCGGTATCGATGCTGGGAGCTGGCAGCAAAATTTTCTCGCCGTCTTCCTTGGTCTCATACTGCATGAAGACGAGGTTCCAGAACTCGAGGAATCGTTCATCGCCACCATGAGCGGGACCGCCGTCTTCGCCAAAGGCTGCTCCTTTGTCGATGAAGATCTCCGACGATGGACCGTTCGGTCCGGTATCGGCCATCTTCCAATAGTTGTCCTCGTCGAGCCGTTGAATGCGCTCGGGGCGGACGCCAACTTCGTCGCGCCAAATTGCTTCGGCCTCATCGTCGGTGGTGTGCACCGTGACCCAAAGCAGATCCGGATCAAGACCGAGTACTTCAGTCGAGAACTCCCAGGCGAACGGGATGGCATCAGTCTTGAAGTAGTCGCCGAAGCTGAAGTTACCCATCATTTCGAAGAAGGTAAGGTGGCGCTTGGTGCGGCCGATTTCATCGAGGTCGTTGTGCTTGCCGCCGGCTCGGACGCACTTCTGAACGCTGACCGCTCGTTTATACGGGGCCGTCTCCTCACCTACGAAATAGGGTTTGAACGGCACCATGCCTGCCACCGTGAACATCACGGTCGGGTCATGAGGAATCAAGCTTGCGCTCTCGACGGGGGTGTGGCCCTTATCGACGAAAAAATCTCGAAACGCTTTGCGTAAATCACGGGCTTCCATGGCCGCGAAGTCTACGTGACCCGATGTGCGGTCCAGCATGAATCCACCTAGTGCCGTCGCCATGCTGCTGCCCACGTGTAGCTTTCGGCACGTGAACGCTCCTTTCACGATTGCCTCGTGGAATCTATTCCAGGGTCTACACCACTCGTCGGTACGCGATGGGTGGGTGCACAATCTGGCGCTTGAAAACCATCTGTGCTCACTTGACGCTGACGTACTTGTTCTACCTGAGGCATGGCGATTTAACCAGGCGAACCCAACATGGGCCGAGGACATCGCACATCGAATGGGGTACGAGCTTCACCAGTGGGTTTCGGACACGCCCAGTCGCTCACCCAATATCGTGCCATGGCGCATCGTGATGATGACTCGTATCCCCGCACGGGCGTTACCGCCCCAGGTCATGCCACGACTTCCAGGATTCGGGCAACGCGCCATTGTGCGAGCCAAATTGACCGACTCTGGCTTGACTGTGGCCGCTGCGCATCTGTACGGGATCCATCTACTACTCCGACCAGCACCACGAGCGTGGATGAAGGAACGGGCTGAGCTGCGGACCGCCGCTGCAGCCAACGACATTGTTGCCGGTGACTTGAACATGTGGGGTCCGGTGATTCAGCGAGATGCGAGAACCTTGCGACCTGCAGTGCGAGGCCGCACGTATCCAGCCAAGCGGCCCCACAGCCAGATTGACCACATTCTCCTCAGCGATCGAGTTGAGGTGCTGGCCAACGGTGTGCTGCCCGACATGGGTTCCGATCACAGAGCGGTCTACGCGACCCTTCAGAGGCGCGGCTGACGACGCCCTTCAGGTTGTGAACTACTTGCCGGTCCATTCCGGCGAGCGCTTCTCTCGGAACGACGCCAAACCTTCTTTAGCGTCATCCATCTGATTCGCGACGATGCGCATGGTCTCGCCGAAGCGCACGGCTTCGGTCCAACCCATGTCTCTGGTCCGGGTTGCGACCTCTTTCACGACCCGACTGGCGATAGGCGCCGACGCCACCAGTCGATCGGCCAATGCATAAGCCTCGACCATCAGCTGATCGTGTTCGACCACTCGCCAAACCAACCCCATCTCTTTAGCTCGCTCGGCCGAGATTGGTTCACCAATCATCAACAATTCCATGGCATCGGCCCAGTTCAGCTTGCGCGGAAGTCGGATAGACCCGACGATCGTAGGGATCCCGATGCGAACCTCTGGGTACGAGAACGTGGCTCGGTCGCTTGCGATCGCGAAATCGGCGAAGCTCACCCCGGTCAACCCGTACCCAATGCACGGCCCGTTAACCGCAGCGATGACCGGCTTGAACAGCTCAAGACCGCTCTCGAAGCTGTTGACCGTGGGTTTCTCCCAATAGGTGCCAGCAAAGGTTCCCGTCGAGCCCTGGCCATCCTTCAGATCAGCCCCTCCACAGAACACATCGCCGGTACCCGTCATGATCGCTACCCAGGCGTCTTCGTCATCGCGGAAACGTAACCAAGCCGCGTTCAGCTCATCGCGCATCGCCCCGTTGATGGCGTTGCGCCGCTCAGGCCGGTTATAGGTAATCGTTACAACGCGCCCGGACTTCTTATACAGGACGGGTTCTTCGCTCGCAGCTTGCTCTGACATCAGGGCTCCCATGTGGTCAACCCTGCCGTTTTAGATCACACAGCGGCGTGTCGCCCAGCCACTGGGCTCGTGCCGATTCGAAAATTGGCGTTTGCGCAAAACTAACGAGACATAGGTTTCGACCGTTTTGACCGAAGTCGTCAAGCGCGACGCCCTCTCTGTTGAGCACGTGATCGTCCACTAGTGCGACGTGAATTGTTTCGGTCATCAGAACGTCTCCGCTTTCTCAGGATTGGTTGGATCTCCTCTGGCCGTGCGCAGTTCGAGCGCCGACGACGCGATTTTGCGGTCGCCTCATCGATATGCATCGCTGACTTCGCCTTTGGCCCCAGCACGAGAACCCACGTCGCAACACTTCACCTGGACCGCATTATTATCGCTAGCGTTTCTCGCCGCGGCTTGTATAGCCCCGGCGGGCGAGATCTCGCACATGTTTTCTCGCTCAGGCTCGACGCGATTTACAGAAGGCGTGAACGTGGACACCGGTGGCCACACTCGAGGGCCAGAACCGAATACCCAATCTGAACACCAACGTGGGCATAGGCCCCCGTTGACCTGCGTGCGGAAGCGAACTAGTGCGCCTGGTCAGGGCTGTTATCCGCCAGTTTTGTTGTGTCCTGATGTGTTCTGCTTGCGGTAGCCGCGGGCGAGTCGCCGTCCTTCAGCTACAACGATCTTGGCATCACTCTGGACCCGCTTCGCCCGGACCACGGCCTGCTCTCGCACGCCACCAGGAGTAAACCGACGAAGCTTCTCTTGAATACGCCGTTTTACATACCATGAACCGGCTGCACCGCTGATGGCACCGCAGCAGAACCAAATCAATCGCTTGAACACAACAGACTGGACACTAGCGAACCTACGGCTCCTCGGAAACGCATCAAACAGATATCTGGCGTTCATACCCTGCCCGTCTGCCTGGCGCTGCGATTCGTGCGTAGGATCCGGTATTAAGCGCCAGCTTCGTCTCGCCAACGTTCTTGTCGTGCCAAGCGGTCGGCAATCTCTGCCTCGGAACCCAATCGAGTGGGCTCGTAGAACTTCTTCCCGACCATCTCGGCAGGCAGGTAGTCCTGCGGAACCCAGCCTCGCTGATCGTCGTGGGGGTAACGGTAGCCCTCACCATGACCAAGCGATGCTGCGCCCTTGTAATGGGCATCTCGCAGGTGTGTACCCACCTCACCCCCGCCTGTACGTGCTGCCTCTTGAGCGTTATTGATCGCCATGTACGCACGGTTGGACTTAGGGGCGGTCGCGAGATAGACGGTCGCATGGGCAAGGTTGATGCGGGCCTCGGGCAGGCCAACAAACTCCACGGCTTGAGCCGCTGCAGCCGCCACCAGCAAGGCCTGGCTGTCGGCCATCCCTATGTCCTCGCTCGCATGCACCATCAGGCGACGGGCGATGAAACGAGCATCTTCACCAGCTTCGAGCATGCGGGCCAACCAGTACACCGCAGCGTCAGGATCGCTGCCGCGGATGCTCTTGATGAAGGCAGAGATAGTGTCGTAATGCTCGTCGCGGCCGTACCGGAATGCCTTGACGTCGAGCGCAGCCTCAACATCTTCGAGTTCCACCAGAATGCTCTGGCCGTCTTCGCCACGGCCGTCGGCCAGAGCCACTGCGACTTCGAGCGCAGTAAGCGCTTGGCGGCCGTCGCCACCAACCCGTGCGACCAGATGGTCCAGAGCTTCGTCACTCGACGTCGCCTTTTCGACCTCGAGCCCACGGCGGAGCAACTGTTCGATCGCTTCGTCATCAAGTGGTTCCAGACGGAAAAGCGTCGAACGAGACAACAACGGCGCATTTACCTCGAAGTACGGGTTCTCAGTCGTGGCACCAATCAACACAATCAAACCGCTCTCAACAGCGGGCAGCAGCGAATCCTGTTGGGCCTTGTTGAAGCGGTGGACCTCGTCCAGAAACAGGATCGTCGCTTGTTCCCGTTCACCAAGCCGTTGTCGGGCCTTGGCGATCTCTTCACGCACGTCTTTGACGGTTGCTGTTACGGCGCTGAGTTGTACGAAGGACTTCGATGTCGACCGGGCAACGACACGAGCCAGAGTTGTCTTACCTGTGCCCGCCGGCCCCCATAACACGACCGACGATAACCGGTCGGCTTCGATCAGTCGACGTAGCGGCTTGCCTGGTCCGAGCAAGTGTTTCTGGCCAACGATGTCGTCGAGGCGGATTGGGCGCATACGCGACGCCAGCGGTTGGCGACGTTCAAGGCGCGCCGATGCTGCCGCACCGAACAAATCATCACTCATGGTTACTCACCTCCACAGTCTGGCCGACGTGATCGGTGAGCGTCATGATTTGTGTCAGGCACAGACCGCGATCGCACAGCTAGCCATCAAGGTGGCGGCTCTTGCGGCCGCGCGGTTCAAGTTCAGTGGTCGTGTCGACGGTGACAAGTCCGCAGGGCTTACAGCCATAGGAGCGGCGGGCTTGCCCGCTCTCAACTAACCGACGGCGAGACTTACGTTTTGAAGACTTGTCGTACCAATACAGGTCCTGCAGCGACCAGGTCTTGAACAGAATCGTGCCAGGCGAGTTATGCACCTCGACCCGGCCCTCTTCCATGGGCACGCCACAACGACTGCAATTCATTCGTCGCCCTTGGCGCGTCCCTGCTGCAGGGCCTGACTGCTCTGCGGGCCGTCCGCAGAGCCAGGAACACTCGTTGTCATTCAGCCGGTGGCAACACTCGCAGGCCAAGATCATCGAGATGGGCATCGGTGATCGGCGTCGGTGAGTTTGTCAACGGGTCACTACCCGATTGGGTCTTCGGGAAGGCGATGACTTCACGAATGTTCGACTCACCAAGCAACAGCGCCGTCAGACGGTCGATCCCGAATGCGAAACCAGCGTGTGGCGGTGCGCCGTAGCTGAACGCATCGAGGAGGAAGCCAAACTTCTCTTGGGCTTCTTCATCACTGAAACCAAGTGCTGTAAAGACTCGCCTTTGGATCTCTGGGTCATGGATTCGAACGCTGCCGGAACCAAGCTCCCAACCGTTCAGCACAAGGTCATAAGCCTGGGACCGGATCTTGAGCATGGACTCGCCGCCCTTGCGCACCAGATAGTCGACATCGTCGGGGTGCGGCATGGTGAACGGGTGGTGCATCGCGACCGGGTCGCCGTCATCGTTGATGACTTCGAACATAGGAAAGTCGACAACCCAAACAAAGGCCAGGCCTTCGTCGACTGGGGGTTGTCCGAGTTCCAGTCGCAGACGGCCGAGTACATCGTTGACTGACCGACGGTCACCTGACTGAAGCAGGATCAGATCGCCATTTTCGGCGCCAAGCATTTGCGGAAGCCCCGACAGTTCGTCGGCGCTCATGAACTTGGTTAGTCCACCGTCTAGTTCTAGGTCTTCGCCAACACGGAACCACGCGAGGCCTTTAGCGCCCCACTTCTTGCACATGTCGGTGAGTTCGTCAATGCGGTTACGACCGATTTCGTCGGCGCCGTTTTTGGCGACGATGCCCTTGACACAATCAGTCTTGAAGACGTTAGCTTCGGTGCCTTCGAACAATGGCGTGAGCTCAACCAACGTCATGCCGAAACGGATGTCTGGTTTGTCGCTGCCGTAAAACTCCATGGCATCGGCGTAGGTCATCTGAGGAATTTCTTCGGGCCACACACCACGCACAGCATCGGTCGCCGCAGCGATTGCGTAGCTGATGAACTCGATGACTTCTTCTTGACCAACGAAGCTTGCCTCAGCGTCAAGTTGTGCAAATTCGAACTGTCTGTCAGCGCGCAGGTCTTCGTCGCGAAGGCACTTGGCGATCTGGTAGTACCGGTCCATGCCGCCAACCATGCAGAGCTGCTTGAAGATCTGTGGGCTCTGCGGCAGTGCGTAGAACGTTCCAGGCTGCTGGCGGCTTGGAACCACGAAGTCACGTGCGCCTTCAGGCGTAGAGGCGATCAGCAGCGGCGTTTCGATCTCGGTGAAGCCTTGGTCTTCCATGGCGCCGCGCACGGCGCTTTGCACGATCGATCGGTACCGAAGGTTGCGCTGCATCCGTTCGCGGCGCATGTCGAGGTAGCGATACTTGAGGCGCAGCGTCTCGTCTATGTCTTGGCGGCTATTCAGCATGAACGGAGGCGTCTCAGCCTTGTTCAGGACTTCGACAGTGCAGTTCTGCACGTCAATAGCGCCAGTGGCCAGGAACGGGTTCTCCATGCCTTCAGGACGCCCTACGACAGTGCCGGTAACCCGCACCACGTATTCACGCCGCAGATCGTGCTTTTCATCAACGACGCACTGAATGATGCCGGTGTGATCGCGCAGATCGATGAAGGCCAGCTTTTCGCCATGTTCACGCCGATTGTCGACCCAACCGCACAAGATGACCTCACGGTCGACGTCGTCGCGTGTCAGCTCACCGCAGTAGTCGCTGCGCATGCCTCGGGCGCCTGCCATGTCAATACCGTCGTCGTCGTAGTCGCCGTCTTCGTACTCGTATTCGGCGCCTTCAGCTTCGTATTCAGCGGCTGGTTCTAGGGTCTCTTCGTCGCTCATATCAACCTCTTCTTGAGTTCTTCGATAAGTGTGGTGCGAGCGACAGCGGTTTGCTCACGTTGTTCCCCTTGCAGGGTGCGAATTTGCGCAGTGCCAGCTGCGAGTTCATCGTCGCCGATCACTATTGCGATGGACGCACCGCTCTTGTCTGCGACCTTGAACTGGGCTCGCATCGACCGGGCATCATAAGACCGATCAGTGGCAATACCAGCCGCCTGTAGCTGGCTACCGAGCACCGTGGCCTCGTCGCCACCAGTGGCATCGATGATGAAAACATCAACCAGCGAGTTCGGTGCACCGAACACCCCTTCCTCGTCACATGCGATCAGGATTCGGTCAACGCCGAGTGCGAAACCAATACCGGGAGTCGCCGGGCCACCAAGGTCTGCTGCCAGACCGTCGTAGCGACCTCCGCCGCCGATCGCGTTCTGTGATCCGGGAAGCGCTGTTGATGTGAATTCGAAGATTGTGCGGGTGTAGTAATCCAGCCCTCGCACGAGTCGCGGCGAAATTTCGTACGGGATTTCGAGGCGGTCTAGCAGCCGACGCACAACTGCCAGGTGTTCGCCGGTGTCGGTGCTCAGAAAGTCCACCATGACCGGAGCCGCGTCGATCAGCGACTGGTCTTCGGGGCGCTTCGAGTCAAGAACGCGCAGCGGGTTGACCTGCAACGTGTACTGAGACTGCTCAGAGAGGTCGCTTAAATTTTGATTGAAATATGCCGTTAGTGCTTCGAGGTAGCCCGGCCGACAAGACGCATCGCCCAAGCTATTGAGCATCAACGTGACCTCGCGGAGACCAACGTCTTTGTAAAAGTCCCAAGCCAGAGCGATAATTTCGGCATCGATTGCCGGGTCGTCAGTGCCAAGCGCTTCGACACCCACCTGGCTGAACTGGCGGTAACGGCCTGCCTGAGGACGTTCGTACCGAAACTGCGGGCCCTCGTACCAAACTTTCCACGGGATCAACGGCCGGTGTTGGACGAACGCTCGCACAACCGACGCGGTGAGTTCTGGACGCAGCGCAAGTTGGTTACCGCTCTTGTCGTGGAAGTCGTACATCTCTTTCGTCACGACGTCTGTCGCTTCGCCTAGGCGCTTGAACACGCCGAGGTCTTCGAACATCGGAGTCATTACGTGGCCGAAGCCGGCACGGCGAGCCGCCTCACCAAAGGTATTCACGAGCGCGCGCTGTCGATCTGCCTCTCCGGGGAGGATGTCTCTGGTGCCTTTTGGGGTCTTAAAAGTTGGCTTCGCCACGGCCTAAAAGGCTAGCTGTACCGCCGACCGATCAGCAGGTGTTTCTACGGACGATAATTTATGCACCAAATCATGTCCACGGTGCGAGCTTAATTCCACACAAAAAGCGGTGCAAAAACCGTGTCGATTAGGTGGCATCTCCCTCTGAACGGCACAAATCATCGAGAAGGAATACCGAGGTTCCACCGCATCTCCCGTGTCGGAATCCATGTAGAAGTCGCGCCGAATCCCGCACGAGATGGGATCACGCGCCAGGCGAATCACTGGGTAACGCAACTGCGGTCCTAACATCGAGACGATGGACGTACGTGATGGCCTCGACATGAGTGTCATCACACGCGTTCGGCGGGGTCTTATTGCGCCGCTCTTGTTGCTTGCTCGCTCAGTATGGGCCCTGGTCCCCGACAGCGTCAAGCACAATTGGCTTGCTGACACCACTGTCAAGACCATCACACTGGTGAGACGCAACCGAGTAATGGGTATCGCAGCTGAAATCAGCTTCTGGGCCATCCTCAGCGTCACTCCTCTGCTACTCGTCTCGGCGTCGGCTCTTGGCTGGATCGATAGCCTCTTCGGTCTTAGCGTCGCCGACAATGCCAGGGAGGCCATGACGAGCGCTGTACGAGACATTCTTGGCATTGGCGACCAAGCGGTCGAGTCAATCGACGAACTGTTTGACAGTCCGAGTGCTGGAGGTCTAACAATCGGCCTGCTGAGCTCCGTTTACGCATCCTCTCGCGTCTTCACCTCGTTGATCGGTGGCCTTGATCACATCATCGGACGCGACCAGAAGCGCAACTTTTTCACAACCCGAATCGCCGGTGTTGCAGCGGCGGTGCTGACCGTGCCTGCATTAGTTGGCCTACTCATTATGGTCAATATCGGGCGCACCGGGTTCGGGCTACCCCAGCCTTGGAGCGATACCGTGTCGACCCTGATGTGGCCAATCATCGCAGTTGGCCTTGTTGGTTTTGCCCTGTCGTTGCTGCACGGGTCGCCGGCGCAGCGCACACCGCTGCGTCATGACATCCTCGGCGCTGTCGTCGCCGTCGCGATCTGGCTTGGAGGCTCCTGGGTGGCTGCTCGCTCATTTGCCTCGTTCGGTAGCGATGTACTCGGCATTCTTGGCGGTTCAGTTGGTCTGCTCTTTTGGCTCTATGTCATGACATCCGGCATCCTGATCGGCGCACAGGTCAACGTTGCTAGGTACGACGTCGAACATCGTGGTGAGACACAGCGCTCAGCCCTCGGGCAGGACCCGGTCTGCTTCGTAAACGCCGTCGATGTCGCGAACGATCTGCAAGATCGTGCGGATCTGAGCGGCGTCGCTGAGCTCGAAGTCGAACTGCATGACGGCGACTCGATCGTCTCTCGTTCGAGTCACCACACCGATGATGTTGACTCGCTGAGCCGACATGGCTTGGGCGACGTCGACCAGTAGGTGGACTCGGTCAAGCGCTCGCACCTCGATCGTGGCCACAAATGAACCCACGCCGTCGATGTCCCACTCTGCATCGGCCACACGTTCCTGCGCTCCAGCATCGTGGGGTACGGCGTTCACGCAGTCACTGCGGTGCACGGCAACGCCGCGGCCACGAGTTACGAAGCCTGTGATGTCATCAGGCGGGACTGGCTTACAGCATTTGGCCAGCCGGACCAGAACATCGTCGAAACCTTCAACATGTACACCGACCGAGGTTCGATCACCACTACTTGGCCGAGGCGTCAACGCTGTCGTCGAGACACGCTCTTCGACCGTGTCGGCATCGCCTCGCAACCGTGTGTTTGCACGAGACACCACCGCGCTCGGATTCACATGGCCATTTGCAATTGCCAAGTAGAGGGCCTCGGGGTCGTTGTACCCCATCTCTTCGGCGATCTCTGTGAGCGTCGATGACCGCATAACTTCGTGCACGGGCAGACCGCTACTGCGCAGCTGATTAGCTAGACCATCGCGGGCCCCAGCGATCTCGTCTTCGTACCGTTCTCGGGTATGCCACCTGCGAATGTTGGTCTGGGCACGAGGGGTAGTGACAAAACGCAGCCAGTCTTCGCTGGGTGCTGCGGTGCCAAGTTTCGATGTGAAGATCTCGACGACGTCACCCGTTGAAAGCCGGTGGTCCAGGCCGACCATGCCGCCATTCGCGCTAGCCCCAACGCAGGCGTCGCCGATCTCGGTATGAATGGCGTAGGCGAAGTCGACCGGAGTAGCGCCCACAGGCAGCGTCACGATCGCTCCCTTGGGAGTGAAGACGGCGAGCTCTTCTTGTTCAAGGTCGGTTCGAAGGTTCGCCATGAATTCGTTGGGGTCAGACACCTCGTCGCTCAAACCGATAATCCGATTGAGCCACACCATGTCACCACTGGGCAGATTGTCTTTGTAGGCCCAGTGAGCGGCCATGCCGCGTTCGGCCCGGCCATCCATCTCAACGGTACGAACCTGGAACTCGACCCTCTTGCCTTGCGGGCCAACAACGGTCGTATGCAACGACTGATACAAGTTGAATTTAGGCATCGCTATGAAGTCTTTGAACCGCCCCTGAACCGGCCGCCAGTTGGCATGAATTGAACCGATCGCGCCGTAGCAGTCGCGAACTGAGGTGCAGATCACTCGAACGCCGACCAGGTCATAGATGTCGTCGAACTCGCGTCCTTTGACAACCATCTTCTCGTAGATGCTCCACAGGTGCTTGCTGCGCCCGTATACGTCAGCCGAAATGCCGACTTCGGCAAGTCTGGCATCGACATCGCCCATGAACTGGGTCAGGTACAATTCGCGCTCAGGGGCCCGCTGGGCGACCATCCGGTCAATTTCGGCATACCACTTGGGATGCAATGCGGCGAAAGCCAAGTCTTCGAGTTGGGTCTTCAGCTCTTCCATACCCAGTCGATGAGCAAGCGGCGCAAACACATGCAACGTTTCGCTGGCCGTGCGTTGTTGCTTCCATTCAGGCAATACCGCAAGGGTGCGCATATTATGCAAGCGGTCGGCCAGCTTGATGATGAGCACGCGGATGTCTTTGGCGACAGCGACGAGCAACTTGCGGACTGTGGCGGCCTGTTGCTGTTCTTTCGAATGGAACTCGAGCCTGTCGACCTTAGTGCAACCGTCGATGATCGCAGCGACGTCAGCCCCGAACGCCGCTTCGATTTCGCCGAGGCCTACGTCGGTGTCTTCCACAGCGTCATGCATGATCGCTGCAGCGATAGCAGCGGCATCGAGCCCCTGCTCGGCAACGATGGTGGCCACCTCGATCGGGTGTTGAATGTACGGCTCACCTGACTTGCGCATCTGTCCATCGTGGGCATCGTGTGCCCAGTTGAATGCTTGGATTATCGGCGCAGGATCTTCGTCAGGATGATGCTGCTTATGAATCGAGGTCAGGACAGCAAGCGATGCCTCGACCGATTCGACGCCCCGGTTCCAGGGTTCAACGCGTTCGACAAGGACCATCAGTCTGCTCCAATCTTCATTCGTTCACAGTGCGCCAAGGGCGACAATCGACTCATAATTCGCTATCAATGAGGCACCATCGAGGCCGTCGATCGATGCCAAGAAGCCAAACGACGCCACAGTTGCACCGGTCCGCTCGATCAGCTCAGCCGATGCCAGCGCCGTGCCACCTGTTGCCAATACATCATCGATCACGACGACTCGCTGGCCCGGCGCTGCGGCATCCTGGTGGATCTCAAGCGAGCCGGAGCCATACTCGAGCGTGTAGTCAACTCGGTGAGTTTTGTAGGGCAAACGGGACGGTTTGCGTATAGGGATAAAACCGCATCCGAGGCGACACGCAACCGGCGCACCCAAGATGAATCCCCGTGCATCGACACCCGCGATCAGATCAACGTCCTTGCCGACAAACTCGTCCGCGAGTAACTCCACTGCACATCGCAGCGCATCGGCGTTCGCCAACACCGGTGTGATGTCGGCGAACCGAACGCCCGGCTCAGGAAAGTCGGGTACTTGACGGACGAGTTCTCGAAGCCAGCTGACGTCGCATTCCATCCGCAAACACTATCGCCAATGCCGACGCACAGTCGCCAGTATCGATTGGGGCACGCGTAGCCCTCATCTGTGCCGGCTTAGTGCTTCTTTTTTCGAGGCCGTGGCTTGACCTCACCTTGTGGTTCCCGTTCAGAGGCTTCCGACTTGGACTTTGCCGGGCTTTCGATGCGGCGTTTCGTCACTGTCACCGTAGGACCCTTGCTAACGCCCTTCGGAGCACCGGTAACCCGATGACCTTCGCCTCGAGCGCCCGACCGGACCTTGCGGGACCGGTCAGCATCGGCGAGCGCTGTACCAATGTCGAAGCCGTCGTGCTTGCGTTTCGTTGCGGCGATCTGGCGCTCAACGTTCGTGGCCTCGCGCTCTTTCAACCAGGCAACGATCGGTGTTGCAACGAATAGTGACGAGTACGTACCGACGATGAGGCCTACCAACAACGCAATAGCGAACTCTTGCAGCGTCACAGCGCCAAGGACGAAGCGACCAACCACGAGCACAGCTAGCACCGGCAACACCGACGTGACCGTCGTGTTGACCGACCGCATCAATACCTGGTTAAGAGAGAACGATGTGACCTCGGTATAGGTCATTGCGGTCGCGCTCGTGGCCCGACGTTCGTTCTCGCGGATCTTGTCGAACACCACAAGCGTGTCGTACAACGAGTAACCCAAGATCGTGAGAAATGCAATCACCGTGGCCGATGTAACTTCGAGCTGGAACAGCGCGTAGACACCCACCGTCAACAAAATATCGTGGGCAACAGCAGCGAGTGCGCCGACTGCCATCTTCCATTCCAGGCGAAGCGATATGTAGATGAACAGCACAATGAAGAAAACGACCAGAGCGTTTCGCGCCTTAGCCGTGACCTCGTCGCCCCAACTAGCGCCAACGGCGCTAGCGGTCACGTCAGCCTGATCGATGCCGGCAGCGTCAGCCAACGCGATCTTGACTTCTTCGAGCGCCGCTGCGCTCTCGGTCTCGGCACGCACTCGCCAGGTTTCTCTCCCGACGTTTTGGATACGGGCATTCCCCAACCCAAGAGGTTCCAGTGATGACTGCAATTTCTCCGACGTGACCTCGGCGCTGCGGACCTCCCATGAGGCACCGCCTTCGAACTCGATCCCAAGGTTCAAACCCAAAAACGCGAGCGCCCCGACAGCGACCACGAAAAGGACGGCTGAGGCGGTCAAAGCCCGCTTCCACAATGATGGGAAGTCGATGCGGTTCTCGTTGCGAAGTAACCGGCCAACAGCACTCATGCTGTTACCTCTTCTGCGATGCGGGCGGTACGGACACCAAAGAGCTGTGGTTTGTCACCGAAGCGGTCCATGAGTAGACGGACAAGCGGTGCCATGAAGAAGTACGTGGCCACCAGGTCAAGTACCGAGGCGATAGCCAGCATGAGCGCGAAACCTTTCACGCTGCCGACCGTGAGCAGGTAGAGAATAACCGCACCGATGAGTGTCGCCATATTGGCCCAGAACACCGTGCTGAATGCTCCTGGGAACGCTTTGTCGACCGCCAACGACATCGAATCACCGCGGCGGTGAACGTCCTTGAGATCCTCGAAGAAGATCACGTTGGAGTCGAGCGATACGCCGATCGACACAATCAAGCCGACCACACCCGCCAAGGTCAAGGCCAGTCCTCGGCTCACACTCAGATACGACACCACCACCCACAGCATCGAGGCCGACAGGCTGAGGCTCAACATGGCTGCGAGGCCAAGCAGGCGGTAGTACCAAGTCATATACAGCGCCACCAGGATCAGCCCGACAAGACCAGCGATCAGGCCAGCGTCAAGCGAGTCACGCCCAAGTGATGCCGAGACCGTGCGTACCAAGCCAGCACCAGGATCGGCCGGGTCGGCGAACGCAAGTGGCAAAGCACCGAAGTCCAAGATCAACGCTTGTTGGCGCGCCTCATCTTCGGGGAAGCCATTGTTACGAGTGATTTGTACGTTGCGGCTCGTGAACTCTGGTGCCTGAATCGTGGGAGCCGATTCGACCACACCATCGAGCACAAACGCGAGCCGCCCGAACGGGCAGGAGAGCGTGGGATTCTCGATAAAGCACTTGGCGGCCGACGCGTTGAACAGGTCAAGACCTTCGGGGCCATCCTTAAACGTTACTTCGACCTGCCACTGGCCACCGAGAAACAGTGCGTCGGCGCCGGACAAAGCGGTACCTGTGAACTCGGTTGGACCAACCAGCATAGGCGCACCCGCGGGGCCACCTTCTTCAAGCGGCGCTGTCAGGAAGACTGCGCTCTGGTTAGCAGGCGTATCCCTTGGGTCGCTGGTGACACCATTGAGCACATCGGTCACATCAGGGCCACCGTTGGTAATCTCGTCGCCGAAGTCGCCGCGCTCGGCGATGGCTCGAACGCTTTCGCGATCAGCCAAATCAAGCAGCACCGGCCGGAACTGCAACTGCGCGGTCGCACCAACCAGAGCAACGGCGTCGTCCTGATTCTCGATGCCAGGTAGCTGCACGATGATGAAGTTGTTGTCCCCGCCGGTCTGCGTCGTGATGTCGGGTTCAGCGACACCAATCGCGTCGACGCGCTTACGTAGAATCTCGACGGCGGTATTCAGATTGTCTTCGGTCGCCAGTGCCAGATTCTCGGGCGTGTCAATAGGTTCGAGCACGACCTCGACGCCACCTTGTAGATCCAGACCGAGCAGCGGCGCTTGCCCCACGACCAGTGACCAGACGAGAAGACCAATGCCTATTACCAGGGTGCCCAGCAGCGCTCCAATCGGATTCTTCAGCATCGTTAATTACTCAGCGTCGGAGTACTGGACGCGCTCGGAGATCGATGCCTTCGTGATCTTGATTTCGAGTGCATCATTCACTGCCAAGAACACAGTGTCGCCGTCAAACTCTGCGATGGTCCCGTAGAACCCCGCTGAGGTCAGTACTTCGTCGCCAACATCGAGTGCTGTCAGCATTGCACGATGGGCCTTTGTGCGTCGTTGCTGCGGCACGATGAGTAGCGCCCACATGGCAACCATAATTACAACAAGCGGAATGAACTGCATGAGCCAACCCTCCACGGTTTCTGAGGCTCGGTCGCCATTTGACGACCTTCAAAGGCTAGTCGTGCCGCAGACTTCTTCGACGCCGCGCTGTGATCTTTAAGCCCTACCGGCTGCTACTCGACTCATGACCAGTTGATGGCGACGCGTTCCACTAGCTCATCCATGGTGTTGTTGACAATCGCTGCGCGTGCTTGGTCGACGAGGTCGAACAGAAACGCGATGTTGTGTAGCGTGAGCAATCGCGATGCCGCCTGCTCCTTTACTTGCAGCAAGTGGCGCAGGTACGCGCGAGACCAGGGCGCAAGCGGACTCTTGGAAAATTTGGGGTCAACAGGGCCGGGGTCACGTGCGTACTGGGCATTCTTCAGGTTGATGCGGCCGTCGGTTGTCAGCACGGTTCCATGTCTCGCCAGCCGTGTCGGCAGCACACAATCGAACATGTCGACGCCATTGGCGATGCCTTCGACAATGCTGAGCGGGTCACCCACGCCCATCAGGTAGCGAGGCTGGTCGACGGGCAAAACATCGGTCGTTGCCCGAAGGGGAGCCAGCATTTCGGTGCGCTTTTCCCCCACTGAAAGACCCCCGATTCCGTAGCCCTCGAAACCAATGTCCATGAGGAAATTCGCGCTCTTGACCCGCAGGTCCAGATCCAATCCACCCTGCACGATGCCGAACTGGGCGCGCATGCCATCGGCGAGTTCGGATCGGTCAAGGAAGGTCGAGCGCGCTCGAACTGCCCAACGATGGGTCTGGTCCACCGCATCAAGGATCACCGAATCAGGAGCCGGTAACGGTGGGCACACGTCCAGGACCATCTGGATGTCTGACCCGAGCTTGATCTGTACGTCGACGGCGCCCTCTGGCGTGAGTTTGTGCTTACTGCCGTCATAGGTCGAGCGGAACAGGGCGCCCTCATCATCAACCTTCGGCTCCAGACTGAAAATTTGGTAGCCACCGCTGTCAGTAAGAACGAAGCCGGGCCAATTCATAAACCCGTGCAGCCCACCCATCTCTTCGACCAGGTCAGCACCAGGCCGCAACATCAGATGATAAGTATTTCCCAAAATAATCTGGGCATCCAGGTCCGCCAGGTCGTGACTGGTCAGCGTCTGCACAGCTGCCCGCGTACCGACTGGCATGAAACACGGTGTCTGAATGGTGCCGCGTGGTGTCGTGATCACCCCAGTGCGGGCAACGCCGTCTGTCGCCAGGACTTCGAAGTTGAACATCAGTGGGCCTCGTGGGATCGGGCGACGATCATTGCGTCGCCGAAGGAAAGAAAGCGGTAATTCTCGGCAAGCGCTTCAGCGTAAATATCGCGCCACCGCTCGCCGGCGAAGGCACACAACATTACAAGCAACGAGGACTTTGGCTGATGGAAGTTCGTAAGAAGCACGTCGACCACCTTGAACTCGTAGCCGGGACTAATAAACAAATCGGTCGAGCCCTGGGCGACACCGAATGTCGCTGCACTCTCCAGCGCTCGGACGCTTGTGGTGCCAATCGCTATCACCCGATCGGCTGCTGCACACGCCTCGAGCACCTCAGCGGGTACAGAGAAACGCTCGGCGTGCATCTCATGGTCATTGAGATCGTCGACCAGAATCGGTCGGAAGGTGCCAAGCCCGACAGCGAGTTCCACCCGATGTATTTGCGCTCCGGCCGTGGTGCATTGCTCCATTAGTTCTGGCGTGAAGTGCAACCCCGCTGTCGGGGCGGCAACAGACTGTTCGTTCCGGGCGTAGACCGTCTGGTATCGCTCCGCGTTTGCGTATCCCGACGTGATGTAAGGCGGCAGCGGCACCTGGCCCACCCGGTGCGCTATCTCGAGAACCGACTCGGCAGTGACGCTGTATACCGCTCGAACACCGTCACCCAGATCGTCTTCGATGCGAAGAGCGTCATCGCCGTCCATGTCGAGCAAAGTGGTTCCTGGCTTGACGCGTCGACTCGGACGGACAAGTGCACGCCAGCTTCCGTCGTCGAGCGGGTCAAGCAACATCACTTCTGCTGCGCCCCCTGTGGTCTTCTGCATGGCGAGCCGAGCCGGGATCACGCGAGTGTCGTTGATGACGATGACATCGCCGGGCCCAATCAGTAACGGCAGGTCACGCACTTGCCGATGGATCGGCCCGACATCGCTGGCAAGCGAGTCGAGCAATCGGGCAGCGTCTCGTGGTTCACACGGCGTTTGGGCGATCGACTCGCCGGGCAGGTCGTAGTCAAATTCGTCTAGCCGTAACATCGCCGCCAGTCTGGCGGCTTCACCGTTGGATCACGACCCCTGGCTTGAGACGTGTACGACCTGCACGTCTCAAGCCACGGGCCGACGAGCGACTAGGCCCTTGGGAAGAGTCCGTCTTGGCCATCATCGGCGGTGATCGGAGGGGCCAGCCCCAGATGGCGCCACGCTGCTGGCGTGGGAATACGGCCGCGCGGCGTACGCATGAGCAGGCCTTGCTGAATCAAGAACGGCTCGTGCACGTCTTCGACGGTCTCGGTTGGCTCTGAGACCGAGATCGCGAGTGTAGAAAGCCCAACGGGATGGCCGCCGAATCGGCCGCACAGCGCTGACAGAATGCCGCGGTCAACCTTGTTCAGACCAAGCGCATCCACGCCAAACAGTTCGAGACCAATGGAGGCGATCTCGTGATTGATACGACCGTCGTAGTCGGTCTCGGCAACGTCTCGCACCCGTCGCAGTAGCCGATTAGCAATACGCGGTGTTCCCCGCGAACGGATAGCGATTTCGTGGGCACCTCCCTCGTCGATCTCGACACCCAAAATCCGAGCAGCGCGAGTGACGATCGTCTGCAGGTCATCGACGTCGTAGAAGTCCAGTCGAGCAACCTCGCCGAAGCGGTCGCGCAGCGGCCCGGTGATCAGACCGATTCTGGTTGTCGCCCCAACCAGCGTGAACGGTGGGATCTCTAAGCGAATCGAACGAGCCGCTGGACCTTTTCCTAACACGATGTCGAGTTCAAAGTCCTCCATAGCCGGATACAGGACTTCTTCGATCTGCTTACCGAGGCGATGAATTTCGTCGATGAACAGAACGTCGCCGGGCGACAGTTTGGTCAAGATTGCCGCCAGGTCACCAGCTCGTTCCAACGATGGACCCGAGGTTGTATGGATCTGGGCTTGCATCTCAGTAGCCACGATGTGTGCCAACGTGGTCTTACCCAGCCCCGGCGGACCAGCAAACATGAGATGGTCAGCAGGCTCGTTGCGGTTACGGGCCGCCCCCAGGATAATCGATAGATGACGCTTGAGTTCGGGCTGTCCAACGAAGTCATCGAGCGACGTCGGGCGGAGACCCGCATGGTCAGCTACCAACCCTTGTTGATCAAGGCCCTCAGCCTCAAAGTCCTCGTCGACAACGGCCGCATCTAGCAATTCGTCACGAGCCATCAGAACGCCAACCGGTTGAGAGCGGCCCGGATCTGGGTAGCGGTGGTGCCTTCGTCGGAAACTTCGCGAAGGGCATGTGCAATTTCGTCGTCGCTATAGCCCAACGCCGAGAGCCCGTCGCGAACATCGCTACGAGAACTACTCAACCCGCCAGGCACCGCGGCCGCTGCGCCAGAATGACCGGCAGGGGCCTCGACCTTTGAAGATAGTTCGACCAACAGCCGTTGCGCTGTCTTCTTGCCCACGCCAGGAACCAGGCACAGGGTGGCGACATCTTCGTCGACGACCGCACGCCGTAAACCGTCAGGCCCATGCACCGACAAGATCGCGAGGGCAAGTGAGGGGCCAACGCCATGTGCACTGAGAAGGGTCTCGAACATCATGCGCTCGTCGAGCGCTGCAAAACCGTAAAGGTGCTGGTTGTCTTCTCGGATGTGGTGGTGGATATGAACGAAGACGCTTGCGCCGACCTCACCCAGGACCGCCGACACTGATGGTCCTACCGTGACGCGGTAGCCAATACCCGCCACTTCGATCAGAACCTCGTTGGGTTCGCGGCCGAGAAGTTCGCCACGAAGCGACCCGATCATGCGCCCATGCCTGCGGGCACACCGTGTTGGGCCAAGTACGTCAATGCAACACCGAGAGCGTCTGCGGCATCGACCGGCCGTAACGGTTTAGAGATATCCAGCAAGAGTCTTACCATGTGCTCCATTTGATCCTTGTCTGCGCTGCCGTCGCCAGCCACAGCCAGCTTTATTTCGTTCGGCGAGTATTCAACGACCTTGCAGCCTGCCGTGATCGCTTCGGCCATCACGATGCCGCTTGCCTGCCCGACGCCCATAGCCGTACTGACGTTTGTTTGAAACAACACACGCTCAACGGCAACAACCGTCGGAGAGAAGTCACTGATGAGCAGACGAATCTCGCCCTGGAGTTCCGCCAGACGATCAGGGATACTGTCGGCCGGACTCGTGCGAACCACCCCTGCAGCGACTGCTCGCTGGCGACGGCCTCGTTGTTCAACCACGCCATAACCACAGCGCGACAACCCAGGGTCAATTCCCAACACGAACATCCGTTCTACTCTATCTTGTCGATCGGCGCAGGTCGGGAATACCTAGCAGTCCTGAGTGTCATGTCGAACGCTGCGAAGCCTCACTCTGTCCAACAACGCACCACGACCGCTGCATGCCCACCATGGATTGAACGCCCTTCGCTACTTGTCGATTGCGTTGACGGCTGCACTCGGGCGGATGGTCCTACACGAGCAGCGCCACGCTTCGCTCCACCCGACACTCAGAATTGCACTAATCCGCCGTCAGAATCGCCATAACCTCGTCGGAGATGTCGAAGTTGGCGTAGACGTCTTGCACGTCATCGTTGTCTTCGAGGACTTCGATCAGTCGCAGAACCGACTTGGCCTCGCTCTCGTTCAGCTCGATCGTCTGCTGGGGGACCATCACCAAGTCAGCCGAAGTAAACACAATCTTGGCTTCGACAAGAGCGTCACGCAGACCGTTCAGGTCCGTCGGCTCACTTATGAGCTGCCATGCCTCGCCCACATCAGCAAGATCTTCTGCCCCCGCCTCCAGCGCGATCATCATCAGTTCATCTTCGTCATGATCGCCTTTCGGTAACAGCACGACGCCCTTGCGATCAAACTGCCACGAGACCGCTCCCGGTTCTGCGAGTGAACCGCCATTCTTCGAAAGCATGCTGCGAACCTCGGAGCCACTTCGGTTCCGGTTATCGGTCAGCACATCGATATACAGCGCCACGCCAGCAGGGGCGTACCCCTCGTAGGCAATCGGCTCGTAGTTCACGCCTTCGAGTTCGCCGGTACCCCGCTTGACAGCACGCTCAATCGTGTCCAGCGGCACCGACGAATCGCGGGCCTTCTGGTACATCGTCCGGAGGCTCGCGTTCGAATCGAGATCGCCACCGCCTTCGCGAGCGGCAACTTCGACCTGCTTGATCAGCTTGGCGAAGACTTTGGCGCGTTTGGAGTCAGCAGCGCCCTTTTTGTGCTTGATCGTTGCCCATTTGGAATGACCCGACATAGTGGTCTGTCTTTCAGCTCAGCCACGCACAGTTCTCATAACGCGGGATCTCAAACAATGTGGTCTCGAACATCGACAATGTCGAGCCCTGAAAGACTACAGGTCACAAAAGTAGCGGTGTAACCGCAGGTCTGACGACAGTTCAGGATGAAAGGCCGACACGAGCACAGACTTCTGCTGACATAACACCGGATCGCCGCCATGGCTCACCAGCACATCGACGCCTTCGCCGACTCGTTCAACTCGAGGAGCGCGAATGAAAACTGCATGGAACCCGTCGGCTGGGTTCGCGATCGCGTCGATACGCAGGTCATCGGAGAACGACTGATTCTGTCGGCCGTAGCCGTTGCGTTTAACGCCAATATCGATCGAGGAAAAGCTCTTCTGGTCAGGTCGGCCGTCGGCGACATCTGTCGCCAGCAGAATCATTCCGGCACAGGTCCCAAACGCTGGCATGCCATCTGCCAGACGCGCCGCGAGCGGCTCGCGAATATTATTGAGATCGAGCATCATCGACATAGTCGTCGATTCACCACCAGGGATGATGACCCGATCAACGGTGTCCAATTCTGCTTCGGTGCGGACTTCGATCGCGTCAAGGCCGAGCTCAGTGCACGCCTGAACATGCATTGCGAACGCGCCCTGTAGCGCGAGGACACCAATTCGATTCGTCACGAGACGGGCTCCTGGAAGGTGCTACCAGCCGCGGTCTTCGTACTTGACCTCAAGGTCATCCATGCCGATGCCAGTCATTGGGGCACCGAGACCACGCGAAACCCTGGCCAGCAATGCAGCATCTTCAAAGTTGGCAGTTGCCTCGACGATGGCACGAGCACGCGGTGCAGGATCGGCACTCTTGAAGATACCGGATCCAACGAATACCGATTGGGCGCCGAGTTGCATAGCCAGCGCAGCATCGGCGGGTGTTGCAAGCCCTCCAGCACAGAACATTGGCACGGGCAGTTGGCCGGTCTCGGCGACTTCTTGAACCAGTGCCAGCGGAGCCTGGAGCTTCTTCGCCCAGTCGAAGAGTTCGGCGTTGTCGTTGGCGTTCTGGATGCGCTTCATGTCGCCCAGAATTGAGCGAAGATGACGCACTGCCTGCACGACGTCACCGGTACCAGCTTCGCCCTTGGAGCGGATCAGGCATGCGCCTTCGGAGATTCGCCGCAGAGCTTCACCCAGGTTGGTAGCACCGCAAACAAATGGAGTCTTGAAGGCGAACTTATCAATGTGATGAGCTTCATCTGCTGGGGTAAGCACTTCAGACTCGTCGATGAAGTCAACCTCGAGTGCTTGCAAGATCTGGGCTTCGACAAAGTGACCAATGCGGGCCTTGGCCATAACGGGAATGGTCACGGCTTCTTGGATGCCGATGATCATTTCGGGGTCACTCATTCGGGCCACACCACCGTCGACGCGAATGTCGGCAGGAACCCGCTCAAGGGCCATGACGGCGATAGCGCCCGCGTCTTCGGCGGTCTTGGCTTGCTCCGGGTTGACGACGTCCATGATGACGCCGCCCTTCAGCATCTCGGCGAGGCCTCGCTTGACCTCGTAGGTGCCTGTCTGGCGATTTTGACTCATAGCGCAAGTCTATGGGTGAACGCGGCGCAGCCGGAAGCCATTTCGCATGACATTTGTTCGCGGGCCGGAGTATCTCTGTCTCCTGTCTGTCTGCCGGCATGACCAGCAGCTGGCTCGTCAACCGCTCGCACGGCGTCGATACGCAATGCGGGGCCATGTTTCAGAGCCCAGACCTCCACGTACTCGAGGACGAAACTACAGCTCTTGCAGTAGTTCGATTCGCTCGTCGATGCCGTAGCTGCCCGGGCCCTTACCTGGTCCGAGGCTTCCGACAGCCCAGAGGTGAGCGGCTGCCTTTGCCGCTACCGACGGGACCGCGGTCATCTTCGAAAGCGCCGCACTCATGCCGGGCGGATACCGGGTGATCGCAATCCCCTCAAGATCGATGCGAGCGTCGTGATCCCCGCCTCGGAAGAAACGCAAAACTTTGTCGGCAAACCCGCTTACGAACCCAAACGGAACCGTAATAAAGGGAACTGCCAACGTGTCAACAGTGGTGAAGCCGCTCTGGATGCGAGCCAACTCGCGGGCCACGGCGGCTTCGAGTTCGACGATCGTCAGGTCATCGGTAAGTCCGTCAGTCACAATGAGGGCGCTACCTACACGACCCACCGAAGCAATCGCTGGTGCGCCGGGCCCAACGGTGTAGAGGTCTGGTTCGCTCAAGCCAGTGCGGGCACAGAGTTCTTCGAGCTGATTGCGCAGCTCGTGCGATCCCCCGTCGGCGAGCGGACGGGCCTTGAGCAGACGAAGTGCCATGGATTCAGCGACTAAGAACGCTGCAGCGCCGACAGCGAGAGCGACCAAGACGAGGGCGACGACCGCCCACAACCAGGATCCCGTGACGAAACCGACAACAGCGCCAATGATCGAACCAACGACCAACGGTAGCGGCAGCAGCATCAGGGCAATAGGAGGATTATCCGACATTGATGGCAGGTTACCGCCTGACATGAGCTGTCTGTGCCCACCATCCACCGCTAGTGCACTCGGTCCCCCACCAGACTGTCCGTTCTCGCCAACAGCACCGGCTACACCCTGCGCGTCCTTTCGTCTGCCCACCGCTACATCCCACAACAGCACAACCGGCCAGCCATCGTCGAGGCACAACCAGCGCCTTGCGGGCCGGTGTATCTCTACTAGGAACCTTCCGGCCCGTGGCTATTAAACGTGAGTTGCTGGCCGAAGGCGCCATCAGTGAGAACCTGTCCATCAGATCCCTGGGGCGCTGCCAGAGTGACGACAACGGGCTTGCAATCTGCTACGGCGCAGCGGATGCGGTTGCTCAATTCCTACCCTGCTGTCTCGTAACCTTTCGAACTATCCGATCATCACGAACACGGTGATGCCGTCGACGCTTCTAAGCTCAGCGGCGAACGTGGCTAGCAAGTAACGGTCCAGCGCCTAGAGCTGTTCAACGTCGAACGGCTGTCGCCAACGCTCGCTCATACTTCTCTGTATAAATATCGGCCAGGGCGTCCATCGAGAACTCACCTGCTCGTTCGATGCCTCGCTCGACTCGTTTCTGTACCTCGGGGCCCGAGGCAAGTACCGTTCGGAGGGCCTGCGCCAACGCATTCGGATTTGATGGCTCGACCATGAGAGCGTCGGAACCTCCACGCGCTACCAGGGAATACCCCGTGATATCGCTCGCCACGATTGGGGTACCTGCAGACATGGCCTCAAGCAGTACGATGCCGAACGACTCGCCACCCAGTGACGGTGCACAAAAAACCGATGCACCTGCCAGCCGAGCGGGCTTCTCTAGGTCAGACAGTCGACCTAACCATTCGATGCGATGGTTGTTGGCGAACTCTCTTTTCAGAGCGCTCGTCTCGTCACCGTCACCACCGACCCAGATACCGACATCGGCCGGCAACTGCTCAGAAGCTCGCAGCAACACACGCAGCCCTTTGCGTTCTTCATGACGACCTAGGAACAAGATCGTCGGTTTGGTCGTTGGCGTTGGTACTGCAGTTGCGTACCGCTGCACGTCGATGCCGTTGAAGACACGCTCGTAACTTCCACCCAGCCAGCGCGCTGCCAATCCTTCGGCTTCGGACGACACAGCGCAAGCAATGGAAAGACGGCTGCGCAACGCCCGACATCCTCGGTTGACCCAACGATACGCCGAACTTCGGCCAGCGGCATGAAAGGTGCCAACCATGGGTGCAGCTTGCATGAGTACGGTCGTGATCCCGATGCCGGGAGCGAGCGGCTCGTGCAGGTGCAATACATCGAACTCTTCATTCCACAGCGCCTTGATCAGCCGGACTTGTGCCGATATGTCAGGAGCAATCGGTGCGATGCTTCCGTTGGCGGCCGTCGGCAAACTTGCGCCAAGCGAAGTGATCCCAGTGTCTGGCGGCGGACCATCGCAAGGCGCTAGCACGCGCACATCGACCCCGCGCTGGCGCATGACACGAGCAAGACCGAGGACTTGTTCCTGGACGCCGCCTGGTACCGAAAGGCTGTACGGGCAGATCATGCCGACGCGCATGGAGCTCACTCGCTTGCCCTCTCAGCCAACGCCTGGTGATCGCTCGGCCAATTCGGTTGTAATACGAGCCATTGGTGCGGCTCACGTCGGATCTGCATCTCCATCACGTGCGCGACATTCTGGGTAATGCGCTTTATGTCCTCTCGCATCTTGCCATGTCGCTCCACCACGATCGGTGGTTCGCAGATTGCGTGGTTCTGCTCGCCTCGGTGATACACCGCGACCGGCACGATGGTCGCGCCGGTGCGCAGCGCCAAAGTCGCGGCTCCCCCAGGCAGCTCGGTCGACTCGCCGAAGAAGTCAACTTCGACTCCCCCATCACCGAGGTTGCGGTCACTCATCAAACACAAGACATGGTTCGCCCGCAGCCGGCGTGCTAACTCCCCACCCAGGCCCTGTCCCAGTGGAAGCACCTGGATGCCAACAGCTTCTCGCCACTCTTCCATCCATAGCCGGAGCTCGTCGTTGTCCAATGCCTCGACCACACCAGTGACCTGATACTTCGGAACCTTGTCAAGCCAACTCGCAGCCCACTCCCAGCCGCCAACATGTGGCACAACCAGGATGGTTCCTTTACCGCGGGCATGGCTACTTTGAATGTGCTCGAAGCCCTGGTAACTGAAGCCATGGTCGACCTCCGATGCAGATAGACCGGGCAAACGGGCGGTGTCGGTGTAGTACCGGGCATAGGAGCGGAACACAGCGCGAACGCCCAAGGTCAACTCGCTGTCACTCAGCTCGTGGTCAGCGCTGCGACGGAGGTTGCGCTCGACAACAAGTCTGCGGTCGGGCGAGAACCACGGAATGGCGGTCGTTACTGCACGACTCAAACCGCTCATGAGCCCGTGGGGCAACGTCCTGGCAGCCGCGGCAACCGCTTTGTAGACCGTAAGCGTCAGATCGAACGCCATCGGTGTCAGTTCTTGGCCGCAGCTGCTGCTTCTGCACGGTCCGCATGCATCTCGACGGTTGCCTGCTTCCACACCTTGAAGAAGCGTTGCACCACCGTCACACATGTCAGTACAAGCATGATCCAGAGGACTGGCTCAAGGATGCGAGGAAATGCAAGCCCAGCCGACAACAGGATGAAACGCTCAGCGCGTTCCATGATGCCGCCCTTCGCGTCGTAGCCCAGCAGTTCACCCTTCGCCCGAAGGTAGGACGTGATCAACGCAGCAGACATTACGGCCACCGGCAGCACGGACAAGGTGCCCGGAAAGTTCGCAGCGTAATACCAGCTCAGGCCGCCGAATACGAAGGCGTCGCTGAACCGATCTATCGACGAGTCGAAGAAGGCTCCGCGCTTAGATGCCGAGCCAGAAGCTTTGGCCACTGCGCCATCGAGCAGATCGGGAATGCCCGTTGCCAGCATGGCCACGAGGCCCCAGCGCAGGTAGCCATTTCCGATGACGAAGGCCGTCGCGACCGACATAACGATGCCCGCACACGTAAGAACGTCGGCGCTAACACCCATCTTCTTGAGGCCTTCACCGATCGGGTCGACACCTCTTTCGACTGTCTGACGCCAGTTGCCATCAAACATACTGGCTCCAGTCTTCAGGGTTGTTCTCGACAATCGTGTCGAGGACTTCGCCGTCATTGCCGTCGATGAGCACGAGACCACGCTTGTCGGGTTGCGGCTCGTTTGAGTACAACAGGATGCGCCATGTGGGGCGGCTGAACCAGCCTCGCCAACCAAGTTGAGCTGACGCGTGACCTACCGGGAAGCCAACAGCGCGGGTCGCTTCTACCAGTGCATCATTTTCGTCGATGTTCAAATTCCACCCAGCGACCAGGTTGTACAGGCCAATGACGATCAAAGCACCGCCACCCCATGCCCAGCCCGCATTCACCATTGGTGAGTCACCGACGAGCAGATGGAGTAACACAAAGATAGTGCCGATGACGATGTAGAGAACACCGGGGATACGCCGACGATTGTTGTTCGGGAACATGTATGGGCCAACGAATTCGCTGGCATTCAGGTCCTCGGGCAACTCATCTCGGACGTCGCCGCCATCTAGTGTCTCGGTCTCGGCCTCGTTCGCTTCGCTCACACCGTCACGTTATTGCTTGTAACGGCGCCAGCGGCGATTGTCCTTGGACTACCTGGTGACTTGTGAGGCTGTGGCACTGTTGAAGCCTGTTCCTAAACAGCGAGAGAATCAAGTATTAGGCTTCGGTGGACGAACTAGAAGACACTCAAAACACCTACTTTGGCCGCTGCCATCGATGCGGGACAGCTTGATGAAGCGCTGTCAGACATCGTTCAGGGCCGCGTAACGATTGCCCGTGTACACACCGAGTCATTTGGCAAAGGTGCCGAGTTCTTACGCGAAATCGAGCTCTTGGCGCTTCTCCCGAGATCGCTGAACTGGTCCACCGTCGCGCTACAGGCTTTCATCATTTGACCGAGGTAGCCGGTGAACAGTCACCCTTCGCTCTTCTCTATAGTTGCTTCCGCCTCGACAGTCGCTTTAGCCCCAACAACACCGTGTCTCACGATTCGTGCGAAGTGACCCTTTTTTCTTCTCGAATGCAACGGCCGCAGAGGGCCAATTCGGAGTACAACATCGTCTATTTCTTGCGCGGGAACATCGATGGCGAAAGGTGTCGCTCCGACCAGCAGTCGCGACTCATCTTCTACCGACAATCATGGTCAACCCAGGAGTGACTAACTACGGCTTCGAGCGATGCAATTCTGACTCTCGTTCCGAAGTACTGAGACCGCTCGCCTACATCATTGCTGCAGCCCGCACTGTCGAAAGAGACACGTTGGACGACAGCGGCCTCGAACTCAGCGAGCCACTATTCATTCGCACCTGCATTCATTCGACAATGAGCAATAATTTTCGATCTCAGCCTGGGCTGATTCATCGCGTAACAACGAGTCCGGACTACTCCCAGCCAGCGCGAAGTTTACGGATCGATTCTTCAAGGGGCTCCGGCAAGACGCGAGTTTCGGCGATGGCGGTCATGAAGTTGGTATCGGCTTCCCAGCGGGGCAGCACGTGCACATGGAGGTGGTCGGGCACACTGGCACCGCCAGCTCGCCCCTGGTTCAGTCCGACGTTTATCCCACTTGGTCGATAGACCGTCTCAGCGACACCGACCGCATGCTGCACGGTGTCCCACAACTCGCGGGACTCGCCAGTCGACAGCTGGCTGAGCTTTTCAACACCCCGGTTGGGCACGACCAGCATGTGACCGCTGCCATAGGGATAGATGTTCAGGATGACGGAGACGAGCGTGCCACGATGAATTATCGCAGCAGCTTCATCGTCGTCTGACGCCAAAATCCGCTCGAAGAGCGTGCCTTCGGCCTCGGCAGGAACATTGTCGGGCACGTTCTTGCCTTCGAGGAAGGCGATGCGCCAACCGGCCCACAATCGTTCGAGCATGTTGCGACCTACGCGTGGGTGAGCACGTCGTCGGCCAGGCGAGCCTGGAAGTCTTCAACTTTGACGTCACGCTCGACTTCTTGGCCTCGGGCGTTGACACCAACGGTGCCGTTGGCTGCATCGTCGTCGCCGACGACGAGCACGTAGGGCAGTTTGGCTGTCTTGCCCGCGCGGACTCGCTTGCCCAACGGATCGGTCGCTGCAATAACCTCGACGCGATAACCGCCGCTCTTCAGCTGTGCTGCGACTTCGAAAGCATAGTCATCATGTGCTGCGGCAACCGGGAGAACCTGCACCTGCATTGGGGCGAGCCATACGGGGAACGCACCTGCGTAGTGCTCGAGCAGTACACCGAAGAAACGCTCAACGCTTCCAAATAGCGCTCGGTGAATCATGACTGGGCGTTTACGTTCGCCGTCACTGGCCACATATTCAAGGTCGAAACGTTCGGGCAAATTGAAGTCCGCCTGAATCGTCGAGAGCTGCCAATCCCGCCCGATGGCATCCTTGACATCGACGTCGATCTTGGGGCCGTAGAACGCACCCCCACCTTCCTCGACGATGTAGTCGAGTCCGGCGGTGTCGAGTGCAGCTCGCAGGCCCTCGGTGGCTGCCTCCCAAATTTCGTCGTCGCCTACAGATTTTTCAGGTGGACGAGTGGAAAGCTTGGCCTGGAAATCGTCGAAGCCGAATGCCTTGAGGACCGACAGCACAAACGTGAGAAGTGATGCGAGTTCGCTCTGCATATCTTCGCGTGTGCAGAAGATATGGCTGTCGTCCTGGGTGAAGCCACGGCTGCGCAACAGACCGTGAATCGCCCCACTGAGCTCGTAGCGATAGACAGTGCCCAGTTCGAAGATCCGCATCGGAAGATCGCGATAACTGCGCTGTGACGACTTGTAGATCATCACATGGAAAGGACAGTTCATTGGCTTGGGGTAATACGTGGCCCCGTCGAGTTCCATCGGCGGGTACATGCTGTCGGCGTAAAAATCGAGATGCCCGCTGGTCTCCCACAGGTTTGCCTTGGCAATATGAGGTGAGAACGCAAACTGATAGCCGCCATTTTCGTGACGGTCTCGGCTGTAGTCCTCGATGATCTTGCGAACGAGAGCGCCCTTTGGATGCCAGACCGCCAAGCCAGGCCCGAGCTCTTGTGGCCATGACACCAAATCGAGTTCGTTGGCAAGCTTGCGGTGATCACGCTTGGCGGCTTCTTCAAGACGATGAAGGTGCTGCTTCAGCTGCTTCTTCGATGACCATGCCGTGCCATAGATCCGTTGCAGCATCGGCTCGTTTTCGCGACCACGCCAGTACGCACCCGCAACCGACATGAGCTTGAAGTGACCAAGACGCCCGGTACTTGGAACATGAGGACCCAGGCATAGGTCGACGAAGCTGTCGCTGTTGCGGTAATAGCTTACGGTGCCGTCGGACCCGACCTCGGTGGCCAGTTCAGTGTCTTCGGCACCGGTGACGCGTTCGATGGTCTCGCGCTTGTACTTGTGGTCGGCGAACATCTCAAGACCTTTGGCAGCACTGACCTCGCCGCGGATGAACGGCTGGTCCGCAGCGATGATGTCGCGCATCTTGGTGTCGATACGGTCAAGGTCTTCGTCGGTGAACGTGGCACCCTCAGGAAGTTCGAAGTCGTAGTAGAAGCCATGTTCGATCGGCGGGCCGATCGCAAACGTGGCGCCAGACCATAGCTCCAGCACCGCCTGAGCCAGCACGTGTGACGTCGAGTGGCGAATCGTCTCGAGACCTGCGTCAGACGAGTCGGTGATAAGCGCCACGACGGCGCCGCTAGTCAACTCAGTGTTCAGGTCTCGTTCCTGGCCGTCGACGGTGGCGATTAACGCCGCCTTGGCTAAGCCAGGACCGATATCGGCAGCCAGGTCGGCTGCGGTGGCACCTGTGGGAAGCTCTCGCTCGGACCCGTCAGGAAGCTGAACAACAATGCTCGACATAGCCGTTGAGCCTACAGGCCCACCCCCCGCTCGCCAGCCGTCTTTCCACTCCCGTCCCAGCTACTCCGACAATCGAGCGCGTGCAGGTTGCGTTACACCCGACCCGCAGTGCATGCCGAGCGAAGCGAAGCCGCGGTTCAGTGGCGAGTCATGTGTTCAAGAGGTCGGTTGCGGAACGCTATAGGGTCGCTGCCCTGATCGCCGTGCTTATCGGCGTGGAGTGGTTGCCTGCAACTGATCGTGGCCGAGTCAAGCACCGACGGGTAATTGCCGACAATGTTGCCGGCCCGCCGGCCAACAAGTACTCCAGGCCGATGATCCTCAGGTCGAACATCCGCCAAAAATAGGCCCGCTCGGCTACTGACGCGCACGACGTCTGAACAACGGGGCCCGCTAAAACAAGATCCCGAGCAGCGCGGCCGCTTGAGAAACGCCCCCGGTCTCGGCTGCCGTATCAAGCGCTGCTACCGCAGCTGGCGTATCCAAATCGTTGTCGAGTGCAGCGCGCACCTGGGCAAGGCCAGCATCCCCTTCGCCGGCAGCCTTCCAATGCTTAAGCTGCTGCGCAGCGTCGGGCATCAGCGAATTGCTCCATGACCATTCGTCACGGTAGTGATGCTTGAGCACCCCGAGACGGATAGCGCCAGCCTCGTAGCCTTCGTCGAGCAGATCATGCACGAAGACCAGGTTTCCCAGCGACTTACTCATCTTTTCGCCGTCCATGCGCACCATGGCCTGATGCATCCAATGGGTGACGAACGGTTCCCCGGAGGCAGCCTCGCTTTGGGCCGATTCACATTCGTGGTGTGGGAAAACTAGGTCGCTACCACCGCCGTGCAGATCAATCGTTGGGCTGTCGAGTTCACGCATTGCCAGCGCCGAGCACTCGATGTGCCATCCCGGCCGACCCGGACCCCAAAGGGAGTCCCATGCGGGTTCGTCGGGTGCTGACGGCTGCCACAGAATGAAGTCGAGCGGATCGCGTTTGTTTGGATCACCTGGATTGCCTCCGTGTTCGGCAGCAAGCTCGAGCATTTTTTCACGGTCATAACCGCTGACGCTGCCGAAGCCGTCAAAAGTACTGACGCTGAAGTACACGGCACCGCCGGCCTGATAGGCGTGGCCGTTGTCGAGGACTTGACCGATCAAACGTCGGATGTCGGCAATTGCCGACGTGGCCCGAGGAGCGCTGTAGGGCTCAATGAGACCAAGTGCAGTCATATCGCGATCGAATACCGCTATCTGGCTTGCGGCCAGGTCAAGGTAGTGAACCCCGAGCTCGCGTGCCTTGCGCAAAATATCGTCGTCGACGTCGGTGTAGTTGCGCACGCAACGAGTCTCGTGGCCTCGGTCACGTAACCGCCGCTGCAAGACGTCGTACGTCAAGTACGCGGTTGCGTGGCCCAGATGCGACGAGTCGTAGGGCGTAATGCCACATGTGTACATCGTCGCTATCGGTCCAGGCTCGAACGGGATCACGGCCCGCGCCTTCGTGTCATAGAGCATCATTGACGACTGTTCGGTGCTAACCACGACAGCAAGAGTAGTGGCCAGTGGGCCGAACAACCGACTTGCCGTTGCAGAGTTGTCCCACGCACTAGATTAGATCGCACTATGGGCATTCTTGACGGTAAACGAATTCTTGTGACGGGCGTCCTCACCGACTCCTCGATTGCGTTTGGGGTTGCAAAGACTGCCCAGCAGGAAGGAGCCGAGGTCATCTTGACCGGCGCTGGCCGCGGGTTGAGCTTGACCAAGCGCACCGCCCGCAAGCTCGACAGTGAACCGCCCGTGTTTGAATTCGACGTCACCGACCCAGAACAGGTGCAGAACCTGAGCAAAACGCTGGCCGATGACTACGGCACTATCGACGGGGCTGTCCATGCCATTGGCTTCGCTCCCGAGTCGTGCCTGGGCGGCGAGTTCATGGATGCACCATGGGAAGACGTTTCGGTTGCTCTCGAGATCTCGGCCTACTCACTCAAGACACTGGCCGAGGTCGTGGTGCCGCTTATGCCGAACGGCGGGTCCATCGTAGGCATGGACTTCGACGCCAGCGTGGCGTGGCCCGCGTACAACTGGATGGGTGTTGCAAAGGCGGCATTCGAATCCACCTCGCGATACCTAGCAAAGAACCTGGGATCACAGGGGATTCGAGTCAATCTGGTTTCAGCTGGGCCGATTCGTTCGATCGCCGCCAAGTCGATCCCTGGATTCAGTGATCTTGAAGAAGCATGGACCGATCGAGCCCCGCTGGGTTGGGATCAAAACAACACCGAACCTGTCGCTCGCACCACCGTCGCTATGCTCAGCGATTTTTTCACCGCCACTACCGGTGAAATCGTGCACGTCGACGGCGGCTTCCACGCCACCGGCTTCTAACGACAGAAGCTAACAAACCGGGCGTAAGCCAATCGCTCTGCGCCGGTCAGATGCGCCATCTCGGCATACGACAGCTATTCCTCAATGATGTCCTAAAAACACGCCTCGCGAACGCGCTCATATGGGTTTGAATAGTTTCCATAACCACCCGAGTGGATCTCAAAGTGAAGGTGCGGAATTGGAGCGTTGCCTGTCATCCCGACGTATCCAATAACGGTTCCAGCCGCTACATAACCCACCCCGACATTCTCGTAGCCCAACAGGTGCGTGTAAAAATAGTAGTCACCGTTGTCGCCTCTGAGATGGGCAGACAAGCCTCCGACACTGCTGTTTCGATGTTCGATTGTTCCGGAGGCTGCAGCGAGTACTGGCGTGCCCTGCGCCGAGATCAGGTCGTTGGCCCGGTGTACACCGCCGACGGAGCGAGGCGCATTGAAGTCATCAACATGGGTGAATGGACCTGCGAGCGGGCACACGATGCCGTCACCTGTTGGCAGCGGCGTATTCGGTTGTGGGTTCGCCACCGTCACTGTGGGTGTCGGATCGGGCAACGGAGAATTCGGCACCACAGTCGCCGTCGGATCTGGTAACCGAGCAGCAACCACGGCGACCGTTGGCGATGGGGCTGGGGTTGGGGTTGGAATCTGACGAGCCAGCACAGCTGCGGCTGTTGCCGCTGCTTGGGCCCGGCGACGTTCCTCTGCAATGCGTTCTTTCTCGGCTTCAACCCCGCGACGATCCGCCTCGGCCCGTTCCATGACAGCGAGGGCCTCTTTGAGCTCAACGAGTTCGACCACGACCGCTTGTCGAAGTAACGCAAGCCGTTCGAGTTCGTTGGCGATTGACTGCTGCGTCGCTTCGACTTCGGCGAGGGTCGCTTCCTGTTCTTCTCGCTGGGCCATGAGCTCTTCGCTGACTCGGTCTGCTTTGACTCCCACGGCGGCGAGTTTGTCGATCGCCTGATTATCAATGCCAACAACCAGGCGAGCGAGCGCCGCAGATGCCGCTCTGTCAGCTTCGCTTCCGTGGCTGCCAACGTTGAGATCATCGACCTGGCTCATGTATTGGTCTACTGCGATGATCTTTACCTGGTTGCGAAGATCTGCGACCTCCACCTCCAGCATCGCCGCAGAGGCCAGCGTCGCTTCTACCTCGAGGTCCAGCTTTTCCAAGCCACTTTGGACCTGCCAGTACCGGCCTGCAAATTCATTGCCACGTCGCTGCGTCGCGTCCAGGTCTTCGAGGAACGACTCAAGCCGTTCGGTCACCGCGGTCACGTTGCGCCGGGCCCGGTCCATGTCCGTTTGAGCGTCGACAGGTGTTACCAAAAGCAGGCTCACGGCCACCACAGCCAACATGAGCCGCATACGCATCGGCCCAGGTTACATCGCCGAGCTCGACCGCCGGTCGCGGTTGTGGTCAAGAAGAACGTGACAGCTACGACGAAGATCTACACTCTGCCTTCTCTTGAGTACCGCCCTGTCTCTTATTGCTGTCATCGTCCTAATCGGTGCCAACGCGTTCTTCGTTGCCGACGAGTTCGCCTTGGTCGCGGTTGACCGCGCTCAAGTTGCGGTGCATGCATCCGAGGCAAGGAAGCCTTGGCCGACAGTGCAGAAGTTGCTCGCCGAGCTTTCGTTCCACCTTTCTGCTGCTCAGGTCGGCATCACGATCTCGTCGTTGATCTTCGGCTTCCTCGCTGCACCCGTTGGCCGCCGGCTACTCAGCCCCCTCATCGATCCGATCGTTGGCGAAGACACATCGAGCTGGCTGACTGTGGTCATCACCTTTGCATTGGCGAATATTTTGCAGGTCGTACTCGGCGAGGTTGTACCTAAGACCGTGGCTATCGCCGAACCACTCCCGGTGCTCAAGTTCTTAGCCCGAGGCATCGCAGTATGGGGCTTCATCGTCCGACCCATCGTCACGGTCGTGAACGGCATGGCCGACAGCATCGTGAAGAAACTAGGCATGGAACCGAGCGACGAGCTACACGGCATCGCCTCGATGAGTGAGCTTGAATTCGTAATCCGCGCTTCGGGCGAGAAGGGCACGCTCGACCCCGAAGACGTCACCCGTTTAACCCGCACCATCCGCTTCGCCGAGAAATCAGCCGGCGACATCTTGGTGCCACGAGTCGATCTCACTGTTGTCGAGAGCGATCACACGCTCGCTGATGTATGTCGCCTGTCGAGCGAGACAGGCCACTCACGCTTTCCCGTAATTGGCGATGACACCGACGATGTGCTCGGCGTTGTTCACGTCAAGTCAGCCCTGGGTGTCGCTCCGGGCCAACGCTCTATGGTCAGCGTCAGCGATCGCATGACCGAAGCGTTCGTTGTCCCCGAAGCTCGCGCACTCGACTCATTGCTCGACGAAATGTATAGCGATCACCACCATCTGGCCTTTGTGCTCGACGAACATGGCGGCGTCGCCGGCATCGTCACTATCGAAGACATCGTAGAAGAGATCGTCGGCGAGATCGACGACGAACACGACCCTAGAACCATTGGCGATGTCCAAGAGGTAGCCGAGGGCCAGTTCGTGCTCGCTGGCGCTATGCATCCCGACGAACTGGAAGAAGCCACTGGACTCGCTATCCCTGAGGGCGACTTCGAAACCGTTGCGGGGTTTGCTCTGGATCAGTTGCAGCGCATCCCCATGTTGGGCGACCAGTTTAGCTGGGGGGCGTGGTCCTTTGAAGTGATCGAGATGGATCGGTGGCGCATCGCCAAGGTCCGAGCAACCGCATTGTTCACCCAGCCGTTAGAAGACGAGCTATGAGCACCGGCGTAGCGATGCTCGTAGCGCTTCTCCTTCTCATCGCCAATGGGTTTTTTGTCGCTATCGAGTTCGGTCTCATTGCGACCCAACGAGCGCAGCTTGAAGACAAAGCCAGCGAGGGGAACAAACGAGCCCGGACCGCTCTGGCCGCGATCACTGACCTGAACACGCAAATTGCTGGCGCCCAGCTAGGCATCACCATGTGTTCGATTGCACTAGGTCTTGTCGCTGAACCATCCGTCGCAAAACTGCTCGAAAAGACCGTTCTGAGCAGTCTTGGCGAAGGTTCTCGCCACACCGTTGGACTTATCGTCGCCTTGTCGTTGGTCACGTTCTTGCACATACTGATCGGCGAAATGGTCCCAAAGAACATTGCACTGGCCGATGCCCCACGGACCTCTATGGCTCTGGCACCAATCCATGCCACCTTCGTACGCATAGCCCGCCCGCTCGTGTGGCTGCTGAACACTCTCGCCAACTTGATTCTTCGAGCGCTTGGTGTCACCGCACTCAACGAACGTGCCTCGGCCAAGACACCAGAAGAGCTCGCAAAGCTTCTCGAGGAAGCCAGAGACGGTCGGGTCTTAGATGGTTACGACTTCACCCTGCTCTCGAACACTCTTGAGCTAGGTGGAGCTTCGATCGAGAACGCGGTTGTCCCTTTGGCCGAGGTGGCCATGGCACAGGCCAGCGCATCGGTCGCCGACATCGAACGACTCATGGCCGCCAGCGGCCACAGTCGGTTGGCGCTGACCGACGACACTGGCGACCTGATTGGTTGGGTCCACGCAAAGGATCTCTTGTCGGTCGATGACAAAAACTGGTCCGAGCCACTTCCTTCCCATCGCAAACGCCGGCTGATTCTCGTCGATCACCGCATGGCAGTCGAAGATGCACTCGAAATGTTGCGGGCCCACAGGCAGCACTTCGCACTGGCCATGTCCGACGGTAAAGCAATCGGGATCATCACACTCGAGGACGTGCTCAAAATTTTAGTTTCAGGGCTAGCTGGCGCACAGGACCGGGTGCCAAACTCCAACACAGGCCGCCACCAGTGACCCAGTCGGTTGCCGTGTCACCTGGAGCCATTGCCATTCGAGATATCACCATGATCTGAGATGGGGTTCGTCTACTCGGCCCGATCAGATGGTCGGCTGCATAAGACCCTCACCGAGCAGGAATTCACCGAGACCTTGGATACCTCGTTGAGTGTCGAGGAGGTCCGCAATCCCAAGTTCGACATCATCGGCTCGCTCCTCAGCTGACATCGCGACTAGTCAGTCAGCCCGGCCATGATCCACCAGAACAAGCAGCACCCCGATATCGACGGCAACCTCTTGTGCTGTATCCACGACCACGTTGCTTACGCCACGGGTCGTTCCGGCCTGCAATGTCGAGCCGTCCAGTGTCCAGCGCAAACCTTTTGTCGTGACACCAACAGCGTCACCGTGCCAAGGAAGCAACGACACTGTCGTGCCAGGTCGAAGATGCAACGAGCGCCGGCCGTGCACCACATGCAGGTATCGGAGGCCGTCTGTAGCCGTGATCTCTATCGGCTGCCAACGACTGGCCGCCAGCAACGAGATCGTAGCCAACTCATGGTCTAGCCGGCCGCCAAATGGCGCAACAACGGTCACCGCCGTCGCACCTGACTCCAGTGCTAGGTCCATCGCCAATTCAAGGTCGGTCGCATCCTTGTCGACAGGAAATGCATGGACCGCAATATCTCGGCTACGAGCTTCGTCGATCAGCTCACTTGGCGCTGAATCAAGGTCGCCTATGAGAATTGTCGGCCAGACTTCAAGACTCGCGCAGTGCCGGAGGCCGCCGTCGACGGCGACCAATTGATCTGCTTCGACTAGCTCACGACGAAGATCGGCATGATCGACGGCCGGGAGTTCGCCGTTAACGACAACAACCATGTGCCATGAAGGACCCTCAGCTCGGGTCTGCCCCGAGGGCATCTGGTGCGACGTTCGACTCGGTGCCGGCGTGGCCGACGGGGCTGCTCGGCCCTCTTCATTGACGCTCAAATCTGCTCGAGTGGCTCGCCGAGTTTCTCGGCCAACGAAGCGAGCTGGCGCTGCAGCATCGCAACCTGTGCTTCGAGTACGTCGAGACGAATCTCGGGCTCGGCGCTACCTGTCGCAGTACCCGGTGCTCTTGTACCGTCCATGGCGTAACCGTGCGATGACGTGGGCGCCGTGGCGAATGAAGCCTCCGCTATTACCGCCGACCCCTCAGACGCTACGACATGGCCGTTCGGGTCTTCGGGTTCACCGATACCAAGCAGGTGCTGCCACCGGTTCTCTTTATGCCCCCGCCGACGCGGTAGTTCTACGACGACTGGATTGACACGCTCCGAGAGCGCAAGGAGACAGGCGTCCACAGTATCCAGATCATCGAACCCGACATCGTGGCGTTCTGTGCGCAGCCGCAATTCGCCAACCGTCTGCGGCCCCCTAAGCAGTAGCACCGAAACCAGAGCGAGTTGACGCTCGTTTAACGCCAGCGCTTCGTCGAGGGTCTGACGGTGTTTCGTTGAACGGGATCCGGGCGCATATACCCGACGAACCAGGTTGCGCTGTCGAAGATCAAGCAGGGCGCTGTCGATCAACACCGCCGAATAATCCACAACAGGGTCGCGGTTGGTCTTTTGATTACACGCTGTCACCAACCCATTCGTAGTCATGGGGTACACATCAGGCGTCAGATACGACTTCTCGATCAGGGAGCCCACGACCCGACTCTCAAGCGCTGTCAGTTCGACCGCCGCTGTTGCCATGGGCACAGAGGCCTCTTCTGTTTGCAACTCGGCCTGATCGTTAGACCCCGCCCAGGCTGCGGAGACCCGACCATTTGTAGGGGCCAAAGCCGACGAGATCAGCCCTGGAGTCGGCGATTGGTTACGAGGCACCTGGCCTGGTGTTGGCACAGCGGCCTTAGCGAAACTCTCACCCGATTCGTCCCTGCTGGAGAAGTCGCTCATCGGCCTACCTTGCCATCTGTAAGGTCACAGGGGCGCTATCGACCACGCGAACTCACGGCTGGGCTTCGCCGGAAGGCCCCCAGGGGCCTCACAAGCAATACTCGGTATCTCTCGTTCGACTCGAACCTCAACCTGCCACGAGGTGTCACCAAGTGTTACAACAAACTGAGTGACAGTTTGTCCGTCGAGCGCGTGCAGCAGCTCTAACTGCGCTTCAACCTGCGCCAGGTCTGGTCGCTCGACGCGCACCGCGCACTCGGCTACCTGGGCAGCTCCGACCTTTGCCCCCCACCAGCCGCGAGCATGCTTGGCGAAATCCACAGCCGTCGTCTGGTTGCTCGCTATTCGGTCCGCCAGGCCTATGTCAGCGAACGCCCACATACGCCCGCTAGGAAACGACAAGAACGTTGGTGAGAATCGGTGACCACCGGTATGGCTCACCCGACGAACTACATAAGCAGAGCGAGAGGATTCGATCTCGTCGGCCAGGGCGACGCCACTGGTGCCACAGCAAGAATCGTGGCTGCCTTGAGTGCACACCAAAAAGGTTGTAGCGACAGGATCGTCGCTACAACCGTCGCTCACACCAGCGACGTCAATAGTGTCGAGCTGTCCAATAGCGCAAGCCGCGATAGCGCCGATGACAGCGGAAAGATCCTGGCTTTGTGTTAGCTCCCAGCGCCGAGAAGTCGTGGTTACACCTGAACGCTCGTAGACCTCAACATCGAGATGATCACCGATCGGCTCCATGGCAAACAAGCGACTCCTTGCGGCAGAAGCGGACAATAAGGCACCTAGCGGCCGAAGAAGTTCGTGGTTGAGCGCTGGCTTTGGCCAAGGCAACGGCACCGAGACGAGCACAACACGCTCGAGAAACAACCCGCTTCCAGGTGGGAGAACATCGATCGAGCGAGCAAACTCACTGCAGCGAGGGGCTTCGGTGCTCACCGGCATCAGGTCAAGGGCCACGCTGAAACCCTATACACACGATTCCACCATTCACCTGCAATGATGGCACACACGAATTACCGGTGGAGAAACGCGTGCGCGTGGCCGCAGCCCTCGAACAGTGGGCAGCAGAACATAACGATCAACTAAGTCCCGAAACGCGCGACGAGGTTCACAAGATCGCAACGACAATCAGCGATTCAGCGCTCCACGATCAAACGATCGCAGGCGTTGGAGACAACTTCGGGGATCAGCTCGGCGAGCTCTTCTCCCAAGCGCGCGCTGAACGAGCCACCGCACTAGTGCAGGTCGTGGCTGGCTGGCTCGAAAAGCGGTCTGCAGGTCAAGCCGACTCCGCAGAAGTTGCCGCACCAAACTTGGGGGAAACCAACGACGACCATGCCAGCGATCCAGATTTCGATCAAGGCGAGATTGTCGAGATTGTCGAGATTGCCGACGAGCATCTAAGTGTCGCGGCAGCGGCGGGTCATGACGACAGCGTCCTCGATTCTGACGACAGCGTTTTTGAAACGCTCGCGAGTGATGATCAACAACCGAGCGACCCAAACTCGCCGAGCCCCAGATTCCCCCTGCCCTCGCAGCCGCTCCTCCCGGAAGTTCTCGCCGAGGATCACTACATAGAAGCACCTGCGTTTCTGCGCAGCGACAAGGTCGACGAAGAAGACGATGTGCGCCTCTATGGCCCCAGGCGGCCATGGAAGGCCATCGTGGGGACAGGGTTCGCCCTGTCGCTCATGGCGGGCGCTGCATTCGCGGGTTGGTATTGGTTCACGCAAAGCACCGCCGACACCGACACCGTCGACGCCGCCACAGCACCGGTTGCGGTCGCTGAGCCCACGATCGTTCAAAACGCAGATTCAGCACCAGCGAACCCACCAGAAGTTCCCGCCGTCGAACCAACCGTTACTGCTGACGCCCCGCCAGAAGCCCTCAGCTCTTGGGCCGAAACTACGCCGATCCTGAACTCAGGAACCGCTCAAATTTTAGCATCAACCTATTCGGTCAGCCCCGCCAACCGAGCGGTACTCACCGGCCATACCGCAGCGATCACCGGCATCGTCATCTCTGATGACGGGCGGGTTTTCACCTCAGGTGCTGATCGCCGCCTGGTCGACTGGGGCGCTGAGGTAACCCTGACCAGCCCCGATGTCCTAAATGTTGTTTCACCACTAACTGTGCTCGAACGCACCATCGATCAACGCATCATCGCTGGTGACGCCGCCGGCAACATAGCGGTTATCGACATGGTCAATACCTCTGAACCAATCATCATCGCTGTCCACAACGAGGCCATCTCTGCCGCAGCCGAGCTATCCGACGGCCGCCTCGCGGTGGCATCGGTCGATGGCGACGTCGACGTCTTCGCTATTGCTAGCCCTACCGAACGCATAACGCTGAGCCACAGCAACGAAGTCACCGCGGTTGCAGCGCTCGCCGATGGGACGATTGCGACCGCGTCTGTCGATGGGCTGGTCAGAATTTGGTCCGTAGATGGGACCGGCGAACCAGCCGAGATCAACACACTCGGCTCGCCCATCACGGCGATGATCCTGCTTACTGATGGACGGCTGGCGACAGCGTCTGTCGACGGCGCCATCCATGTTGTGAGTACCCAACCCAGAGCCTCCGATCCACTCGTGCTGCCTGGTCATGTCGGCGCTATCCGCTCGCTATTTGAGATCCAACTCCCCGACGGTTCGCTGGCGCTTGCGTCTGGTGGTGACGACACCACGATCCGGCTATGGGATCTGGCAACCCAATCGCTGCTTCGGGTTCTTGATGGCCATGGTGACATCATCAGCGGTATCGATGCGCTACCGGATGGCCGACTGGTTTCGACCAGCGGCGATGGCACCGGACGCGTATGGGATCTGTTGGTTCCAGCAAGTCGCCCGGTGATCGCTCCTCATGATTGGAATATCTCAGCGATTCACCCCTGGGACAATGACCAGTTCGTTACAGGCGGGACCGATGGCAAGGTGATGCTTGCCAGCACCGCCGACACTTCTGAACCACTTCTACTGACCCGACACAGCGCACCAATCGTTGGTGTGAACACGTTGCAGACCGGCAACGTGATATCCCTCGACGCATCGAGTGTCCTACGGATCAGCCAACCATCGGGCGACCCTAGTGGCCTGATAGAAATGACTGTCGCCCCCGGGGCGACCTCACTAGACGTTCGGGATTCGCGTGGCATCGTCACCGGTCATGCCGACGGCTCGGTCCGGTTCCACGACCTCGCTGAAGAGGTCACATCTCTGGACGTCCACGACAGCGGTGTAAACGACGTGGTTGCTCTGAGCAGCGGTCTTGTTGCCTCGGCTGGCCAAGACATGACCGTTCGTATCATCGACTTCGACAACCCAGACCAGGTCCGCGTGTTTGACCTCCATACCGCTCCTGTCGATGTTGTCATCGAGTTAGCAGACGGCCGCATTGCCTCAGCGGGCAGTGATGGCATCTACGTCTACACCGTTGAAGGCCTGGCCCAAGACCACCTGCGACTCAACGGACAACGAACCCGGACCATCTCGTTGGTCGCACTACCAAACAATCAACTGGTCTCGACCGGAGATGACGGCCGGGTGCGACTATGGGACCTCAACCGTCCAGAGTCTGAATCGATCACACTCGTCGACATCCCCGGCATCATAAACCCGCACGTGATCCAAGCCAACAACGGACTATTTGTTGCTGGTGCGGCCCGCGGTTACGTAATCTTCGCACTGACCTAACCTCTTCCGAAGGATATATCAAGGCTGCCGTTCTTATAGGAAAACCTAGCCAATGGCGCCAGCCGACCTATCGGCAGAATAATTAACCGAGTACTCGCATAAATAATACGACCTTTGAACAGAAGGCCTAATGGGCCGGCCCTTCGGGGCCGGTGCTTTTTGTTTTACGCTGGTGCGCTGTTCTTTGATTATCGCACGTATTGAAGAAAACCGCTTAGCCCCGGTTCTCTAGTCGGAAGCGCTTCTACGTGTGTATCCGTATCGGATTTGGTATTCGCCACGCTGCTGCGTTTGGACTCAATTTTAATAAGTTGGTTAGTGCACAAAAAGTACCTGACACAGCGCTAGTGCGACCCACGCGACTCTTACGGGTTAGCGTCTGCGGCAATGACCGCTATGGAGCCACGCCTTGACTCTGGCCGAAGTTGGCTCATGGCAACCGCAGCAGCGGTCTCCATGTTCACGGTGTTCGGCGTTGGCTACAGCTTTGGCGCCTTCTTTGAGTCGATCACGGCCGAGTTTGAATCAGGAAGCGGCGCCACCGCCGTTGTATTTGGCATCACGATCAGCCTGAGTTTCCTGCTTGGGCCGTTCACCGGAGCGCTCGCCGATCGGGTCGGGCCCAAGCCGGTCGCATTGCTCGCCGCTGCCTCTTTGGCTTTTGGCCTGCTGGGAACAACAGTGGTTCCAAATATTTGGCTTGCCTACGTTTGCTACGGCCTGTTTGTTGGCCTCGCCATTGCCTGTGGGTATGTACCTATGGTGGCCGTGGTAGGTGGCTGGTTCGAGCGTCAACGGGCACTGGCGCTGGGCGCATCGGTTGCTGGTATTGGTCTCGGCACCATGGTCGCTTCGCCGGTAGCGGCTGCGCTGATCAAGGCAACCAACTGGCGCACTGCGTTCGTAATTTTCGCCGTGGTTGGCGGAGGCCTATTGTTGGTTGTCGCTGTAGTCATTACCCCCGGGCCTGCAAGCGAGCCCGCACCAACACGCCAGCCGCTTGCCGAACTCTGGCGGCTCCCCGACTTTCGCATCTTGTATCTGGCTTTGCTGGCGACATCTTTCGGCTTGTTCATACCTTTTGTTTTCATTACCCCCTATGCCCAAGACGAAGGCCACTCCAGCCTCACGGCCGCCTTGCTGGTTGGACTCATCGGCGGCGCAAGCGTGGTCGGACGCCTCGCAATCAGTGGAATCGCCAACCGATTCGGCTCAGCCAGACTCTTTCGTATCTGCTTTCTAGTCATGGCCCTGAGTCAGCTGATCTGGCTCTTCGCTAGCGGGACTTACGTTCTGCTCATCATTTTCGCGTTGATCTTCGGTTCCGGATACGGAGGATTCATTGCGTTGAGCCCAATCGTGGCTGCCTCACGCTTTGGCCTCAAAGGTTTGGGAGGCACCCTGGGAACCTGGTACAGCGCCGCAGCGTTCGGCTCCTTCGGCGGCCCACCAATCGCAGGATGGCTCATCGATAGCTTCGGGTATTCAACGGCAATCGTGTTTTGTGCCGCAGCAGCAACCGTTGGTTGGGTCCTACTTTTGCGACTCGCAGACCGCTCCATAAAAGCCTGATCAAAAGACCCCACCTGAGGCCCAAAGCGACCTAGATTATCCCGTTCCGATGGAGTCGAATCGCCCCGCCCTTGCACAACCGGCCACCAGGCAACCGGCCGCCAAGCAGCAGAGCGTCATTTTGCGAGCATGGCAGCAGCAAGCGCTTCGCGCCTTCGTCGCCAATGACGCCCCATCATTTCTGACCGTCGCCTGTCCTGGGGCTGGTAAAACATCGTTCGCTCTCGTCGCTGCGCGCCAGTGGTGCGAAGGCCAGGTCAGGCCCTTCGTAGTCGTCGTTCCTACCCAGCACCTAAAGAAGCAGTGGGCTGACGCCGCTCTCAAGTTTGGCTTCCACCTCGACCCGGCCTGGTCTGCTAGCGATGGCAAGCCCGCTGTAGATATGCACGGCGTTGTCGTCACCTATGCCCAGGCCAGTTCGTCCTGGATCGAACTAGCTACGTACAGTCGCGGCGGCTTCGTTGTGCTCGATGAGGTGCATCATGCCGCCAGCGACCGGAGCTGGGGAGACGGCGTCGAACGGGCGTTCACCGGTGCCGCTACACGTCTGTTGCTCAGTGGCACACCCTTCCGTACCGACGACAGCCCGATTCCCTTCGTGAAGTATTCCTGGGGAAACTATGGCGACGCCGAACCAGACTACGAATATGGCTATGGCGAGGCGCTCAACGACGGCGGCGTTGTGCGGCCGGTCTATTTCCCCCGCTTCGACGGACACATGGAATGGATCAACACCGAAGGCACCCTCATCGAGGCCACCTTTGAAGACGAGATCGCAAGTAATGAATGGGGCGCTCGGCTGCGCACCGCGCTCAGCCCGGAAGGCGAATGGATCCGCACAGTCCTTGACCAAGCCCATCGCAAGCTCACCACTATTCGAGAAACGCACCCGAATGCTGGCGGCCTCATTATCGCGACGGACCACGAGCATGCTCGATCCATCTACGACTTACTCGAGCGCCGTCATGGGGTTACCGCTCGGATTGCACTCTCCGATGACCCTCGAGCCAGCGATGTCATCGGCGCATTCGCTACCAGTGACGATCAATGGGTTATCGCTGTGCGCATGATCAGCGAGGGAGTCGATATTCCTCGGCTACGAGTGGCGGTGTTCGCCACCACGACCACGACTGCGATGTTCTTCCGCCAGGCTGTTGGTCGCATCGCCCGCTGGACCACAGGAATCCGTGATCAGAAGGCATACATGTACCTTCCCGACGATCTGCGGTTGCGGTCTCACGCGGTCAACATCGCCGAGCAGCGTCGCCACAGCATCGAACTTCGCAAGGAGCGAGCCGGCGAAGAAGGTTTCGACGAGATCGCCCAAGAACGAGGCGGCGACGAGCAAATGTCGCTCTTCGAGGCGTTGTCATCGACGGTCATCGATGCCGACTCAGCATCGACTGTCGATGGCATCGATCCTCAAGAGAAGATGGTTGTACTGCCCGATGACCTCGAAGGATTCCCTGTGGACTTGCCGCCTCCTCCCCCGCTACCTGGGCGAGAGCTGACGCAGGTCAGCGACCCATGGGGCGCCCCTGCGGTTGCAGAAGAGACCGGCAAGTCACGAGCACAGATCAAGAGCGACTTGCGAGACAAGAATTCTGACCGGGTCCGCGAGATCGTAGGGCGAACGGGCCTTGGTTACCCTGAAGTCAACATGCGTCTCAATCGCGAGTCTGGCGTTGACCGCATCACCGAGGCAACAATCTCTGCACTCACTCGCCGACTAGCCGTAGCTGACCGCTGGATTGACACCGTCCGGCCTGGCTGACGTGCTCGCCCCTAGGGCAGAGCGGAGCCCCAGACACGCCCTAGCCAACCCTGATGGATCTGGCCAGCGCGTGTTGTTGGATTCCGGTACTCGGTAACTAGCCGTCGAACGAGGTTGGATCGATCGCGCATTCGGTGATGGCACTAAAGACTGAGGCGAACATCGCTTCTTCAGCAGCCTCCCCAATGCGATCTGCGTCGGAGGCACCCACGAACTCGGCGGCGAAAAGGTCGCGGAGTGCGTCTTGGTCCAGGTTGTCAATAAGACATGAGGCATCCTCTTCGGAGATGCCGTCGCCGGCCATCTCGCCAACGATCAAGGAATTCAAGCCACATTCCAATGCCTCATCGGCCATGCCCCGAGCAGCGTCGACCGACAGTTCTACATCGTCGGGATCTTGGCCATCGGCAATGGTTTCTGCGGTCAGGCCATAGTTTTCCTCCATGGCCTGAGCGCCGCCCATGCCGGCGACCATGGCCGATGCTACGCAATTGGCGTCGACCTCGACCGGCATATCGTCGTCACTGCGTATCTGAGCGGCGACCGCATCGATCACCTCTTGGTCTTGGGAGCCTGCCTGGCCACTGTCGCCACACGCTGACGCAAGCAGTGTCAGCGCAAAGAGCGGCCCGATCAGTGAGATGAGATTCTTGTTCATTTGCAATCCGCCTTGCGCAATTCGCGGCATTCGCCTGAAGGGTGCTGTTTAGTCCGTGCCATGGTTAACCCTGATCAAGGTAATGCCTCGACAACAATATTTCCGGAACTCGTGCCTCGTCACCGTCAATATTCCTATGCTGGGGCGCCTGAGATGCTGCACCGCAGCGCTACAACTCAATTACCGCCGCTTTGTGCTGCTCTCGGCGACGCTTCGGATTATGCCTAGGTCCAGAGGAAGCAGTCTCTTGCATACGTCCGGGCTACGGTCGCCTGATGGACGCCGATAATCTAGGACCGGCCGAGATCGACTCGCCTCGCGCCTGGCTTGTCGTGGTCGGCGTGTTTTTTTCGTCATTTGTCACGCTCGGGATCACCTATAGCTTTGGCGCCTTCTTCACCGATATGGCTACTGAGTTTGAGAGCGACAGTGCCGCAACATCGGCCATCTTCGCTATCACGACATTCGCCTTTTTTTGGCTCAGCCTGATCACCGGGCGCTTGGCAGACCGATGGGGCCCAAAACGAGTGCTGCTAGTCGGTGCTGCTTCACTGTTTCTCGGCCTACTTGCTACCAGCTATGTACAGTCGCTGGCTCTCGGTTACGTCACCTATGGCGTCGGCGTCGGGATAGCTGCAGCCACCGGTTACATCCCGATGGTTGCGGTAGTCGGCGGTTGGTTCAATCAGCATCGAGCAACAGCTGTCGGGTTGGCGGTGGCGGGAATCGGCGCAGGCACGCTCGTCATGTCGCCTCTCTCAGCAGCATTAGTTGACGCGTACGGTTGGCGCCAGACTTATCGACTGCTCGGTGTGGTTGGCTCGGTCATTCTGGTGCTGTGCACACTCCTCATTGAGCGCCCACCAGGTTCCAACGGTGCCGGCCAACCTGCACGATTCGCCGAGGCATGGGCATCAAAGGTCTTTCGTCGCCTGCAGCTCTCCGCCTTGTGCTCAGGACTTGCGTTGTTCGTGCCATTCGTGTTTGTTGGCCAATACGCAAAAGAACGTGGCATCGGGTCTGTAGCTTCAGCAGTACTCGTCGGGGTATTGGGCGGAGCAAGCGTGCTGGCGCGCATAGGCTTTGGGTCTGCAGTTCGCCGGTTCGGGTCCGTACGCCTCTACCGGACAAGCTTTGCGCTAATCGCGTCGAGCTTTGTTGTCTGGTTCGTGGCAGGTGCTTCCTATGGCCTTCTCATTGTGTTCGCGCTCGTACTTGGGGTCGGCTACGGCGGATTCGTTGCCCTGAGCACCATCGTGTTAACAGAGCGCCTAGGCGTTGTTGGGCTTGGGTCGATCATGGGTTTGTTCTACACAAGCCAAGGACTCGGGGGCCTGATCGGGCCACCAGCGGCAGGGTGGCTTATCGACGCTACGGGAAGCTACCGACCCACTCTGGTGATCTGTTGCGGCCTAGCATTGTTGGCCTTACTGATCTTGCGACCACTGCCCGTGGCCGCTGATGGCAGCCTCGAACCAGAACCGCAACAACCTCGCCGGAATTTGAGCTGAGTCAACGTTTCCGAGATGGCGTGATTGGAGTCTGGGCTGTTGTTCTTGGCGCAGGCGTCCTCAAGGTGTTCTTGCCGCGAGCGTCCTAAAGGTGTTCTTGCCGCGAGCGTCCTAATGGCCTCGTGTAGCTCGACCATCAGCCAGGTCGTCACGGTTGTTCGGTCGTCGTTGCTCGATCGTCGTTGCTCGGTCGTCGCCGGTTCGCGAACCGCATACACCGCTGGCGTTTATCGATGGCATCGAATTTCCTCAGCCTCTACTCGTCGACGGTGACGGAGTTCTCGTGTCAGACCACGAAACTGGGCAGATCATCCGCATCATGCAGGGTTGAATCCACCGAAGCCGCTCTCGCTCGCGATGGCTGCATCGCTACTCAACACTGCTTATTAGCATCACAGATTCTGGTCGTTCCGCAGAGCCCCACGTAGTAACGAACTGGGTGCGGTATTTCGCTTCGTTCGGAGTGCCGATGATCTGTGCCGGCGAAACGACGCAAAGGGTGTGCGACATGGCACTAGGTTCGAGACATGCGCGTAACGACCTCGATAACGAGCGATGACCTAGCGGCTGTTGGTGCAACAGCGGCTCGCTGTGAAGCTGCTGGCTTCGACGCCGTCTCATCACAAGAGAACCGCCACGATCCCTTCATCCCACTTACGTTGGCGGCAGTGGCCACCACGCGTATCGGCCTCGGCACAAATGTGGCAATTGCGTTTCCCCGAAGCCCCATGGTTGCTGCGACGGTGTCCTGGGATCTCCAAGCACTCTCAAACGGGCGATTCACCCTTGGCATTGGCAGCCAGATAAAACCACACAACGAACGACGTTTTAGCGTGCCATGGAGCGCTCCGGCTCCACGGATGCGTGAGTATGTGCAATCGATCCGCGCAATCTTCGACTGCTGGCGAACCGGCGAGCGGTTGACGTACGAAGGCGACCATTACCAATTCACCTTAATGACCCCCAACTTCACCCCACCGCCGCTCTCTGGGCCACCACCAGCAATACATATCGCGGCAGTAGGACCGAACATGCTTGGTGTGGCCAGCCGCGAGTGTGACGGCGTGCTGCTTCATCCGTTCTGCACTCGGCGGTACCTTGACGAGACGATCATGCCGCTACTTGACCGCGGACTAGAGGCAAGCAATCGTTCAGATGATGACTTTGAGGTCGCCGGTGGCGGCTTCGTCGCTACCGGCGCGACGAACGAGGATGTAGATCATGCGTTCGAGTTCGTCCGCAAGCGGGTCGGTTTCTATGGATCAACGCCGTCCTACTGGCCGGTTCTCGAACTACATGACCAACTCGAACTTGGGCACAAGCTGAACGCTCTGTCGAAGGCAGGGCAGTGGGACGAGATGGCCGCAGCGGTCAGCGATGACGTCGCCGAGATGTTCTGCGCCCGTGGTCGACATGACGAGATCGCTCCTGCAATTAGCGAACACTTCGGGGGCCTGGTCGACAGCATCGCCGTCGACGCGAACCTACCCGCCGAGACGATCACCGCAATTCAGGCGATCTGACTCGTGCAGCGTCTGGCAATGTCACCGGACCACAGCCAGCAGCGCCTTAGCTCTGTTTGACGGCGGTTACCTTAACTTCTGCGCGGCCTGTGGGAATCGCAAGCTCAGTGCAGCCGATAGCTGTCCACGCTGGCCAGGGTTCTGTCATCGCTGCATCGCGTGCCTTCATGAACGATCCAAGCGTCTCGCTCATGTCAACGTGGAACGATGTCATCTCGACCACGTCGGCCAGTGAATAGCCAGCGGCGTCCAACACGTTCGCCAGATTGGCAAATGCGCCGGCAAATTCGTCCTCGAGTGACTCGCCGCTGCCTATAACCCCCGATACATAGAGCGTGTCTCCCACGCGGTATGCCGGTGCAAAATGGAACCGGTCATAGCTCGCCTGGGAATCTGCAGGTATTACTGGGCCGCGTTCAGTCATGGCCGAAACCTAGTTGGCCCAGCCTTCCCGATGCGCATGCTGGCTCGAAGAGTGGTGTACCGATCGACATTCGGATCTGCTCTGTTGCCCTGGTCGCGGCCAACCCGTTGCCACAGTCTACGGTTCATGGCATGGGCACCATTTTCTCAACAGCTACAGCGCCATGGACTAACCATGGCTGAATGGGCCAACTGGTCGGGGCGCCAGAAAGATTCTCCTGTGGCGATTCTGGCGCCAACGTCGGAGGCCGAGATCATCGACGCCGTCGCTATGGCGGCCGAAGGCAACCTAGCGATCCGTGCCGTCGGTGCATCGCACTCACATTCACGCATTGCGGCAACCAACGGCCTTTTGTTAACACTCGACGGATGGCAGGGCATCGAGTCGGTCGACACCGACAACCAAACGGCAACATTCCGGTCAGGATCGCGTATTTATCAGGTCGGTGAACCGCTGCGTGAACACGGCCTGGCGTTGCGCAATCAGGGCGACATAGATCGGCAAAGCATCGCCGGAGCAACCAGCACCGGCACCCATGGGGCAGGACCTAGCCTGCAGAATCTGTCTGCTTCTGTGGTCCACGCTCGGGTTGTGCTGGCGTCGGGCGACGTCATCGACTGCGCTGCCAGCACAACCCCGGAGCTGTTTGAAATCGTACGACACTCCCTGGGCGCCGTTGGATTGCTGAGCACCATCACGGTTGCCTTGCGATCTGCCTATCGACTCCACGAGACGTTGTGGGCAGAAAACCCCGAATCGGTCTTTGGGCGGATAGACCAACTGGTCGCTGACACCCGTCACTTTGAATTCTTCTGGATGCCCCAGACAGATACGTGTGCCTGCAAGTCATTGGCGGAAACGCAGGATGCCGTTAATGCCATGCCTGATGTCAAACTCGAACGCGTCGGCTGGAACCACGACATCATCTCGTCGGCTCGCAACGATCTACACACGGAAATGGAATATGCCGTACCGGCTGAATCTGGGCCAGCTTGTTTCAACGAGGTCCGCGAGATGATCCTGCAGGACTTCCCGGATCTGCAATGGCCACTTGAATACCGCACTGTTGCCGCCGACGACCTGTGGATCAGCGCTGCGACGGGCCGACCCACTGTCACTATCTCTGCCCACCAAGACATCTCGCTCGATGACCGTCCACTATTCGAAGCCTGTGAAGCCATCTTCCGCCGTTATGAGGGTCGACCTCACTGGGGCAAAGAGCATTACCAAAGCGGAGCGGAACTCGCTCAGATGTATCCCAAGTACCGAGACTGGTGGCGAGTGCGCGACGAGTACGACCCAAACGAGCTCTTCGTCACCGACTATCTGGCTCGGCTGCGCCCCTAGGAGCTACCCAGCGAGTTCTGTCGACTAGGGCATGAGAGCGTGTACGGGCAACGCCACCACGCCCGAGGCACCAAGAGTGCGCAGATCAGCCAGGTGTGACCACATCTCGGACGTCTTCACTACGACATGCACGGCGACCAGATCGTCGTGCCCGTCGAGAGGAAGCACCGTTGGCGACTCGAGGCCTTCGAATGCCTGTCCGAGGTTGCTCACCTGATCAGTCGGCAGGTGGAAGATCAGGTACTGGGCTTTACGGCCTTCGACCGCAGCTTGGATACGAGCGGTAACCCACTCTAGTTCTTGGGCGACATCGGGGTTCCACGCCAAGATGGCCTGGCAACGAGCCATGACTTCGAGCGTATGCAGATTGTTCAGCGCCAGGCTGTTACCGGTCTGACGCAGGTCGACGATTGCGTCAGCCAGACCGAGGGCACAAACGCCTTCGAGTGCGCCACCCATCGAGACCACATTGGCGTCGATAGAGCGTTCAGCGAGCCAATGTCGAGTGGTCTTTGGAAGATGGGTTGCAATCGTCTTACCCGCAAGATCGGCAGAGCTCTCAAACCCGCTGTCGTCGCGGCAGGCAATAACTAGGTCCGATGACGAGAATCCGAGCGGGATCGACGGGTAGTCCGCCACGCCAGCTTCGAGGGCAGTGTCGGTCGAGATGAAAGCCGCGGCGATGCGCCCAGCTTGCAGCCAGGTAGCAGCATCGCGTGGCCGCATTTCTAAAAACCGGATATGGGTGTCTGGGTCAACAGTGGAAGCACCGCCACCGGTCCGGGCATTGATCCCCGCATGCGCCATGAGATCCACAGCACCTTCGCGCAGGCGGCCCTTTGACGGGATAGCAACAATAATATCGTTCATCGTCGTGCCTCCAGGACATCGAGCACGTCGGCGAATGCGACGTCAGCTCTTACTAGGCCGACCATCACGTGATACAGCAAGTCGGCGCACTCTTCAGCCATATGGTCCTTGGCAATAACGGTTCGAGCGAGCTCGAGTGTGACCTCGTGGGCCTCTTCAACAATTTTGCGTTGCAGTAATTCGGTGTCATGAAGCAGCCGAGCCGAATACGAGTCTTCGGGTGACGCTCCCTTTCTGGCCACGATGGTGGCCTCGAGCTCTGCCAGAGTGTTTTGCACCGTCGAAGCCTACCTGCACCAACTGCTCCGGCCAGGATCCTTTTGTGGCTCGTATTCATCGGCTGAGGTCATTGCACTGAACTCAATAGGAAGCACACGTCGCCAGCCTCGAGTCAGGATCGCAGAGCTGGGCTTCAACACCAACAAAGGGAACTGAAGCCCTCGTTCTCGCTTCGCGGAAGCACCCATGTATTGTCGATGTCGAAGAGGCATCCAAGACAACGATCGGACATGTTCAATGAGTGACAAGGGAAACAACAAGGTGGTAACGGTCACTGGAGGCGCCACAGGCGTCGGTGCTGCTGTCGTCGACCAGCTGCGCGATCGCGGAGCGACCGTACATGTGCTTGACGTGGCCAGTGTCGCTACCCGCCAGGGAGTACACGCTGTTCATTGCGACCTTGCCGAACCTGCCTCGATCGACGCGGCCGTTGCCCAACTCCCCGACCACATAGACGCTCACATCAACGTTGCGGGTGTCGCCGGTCCGACTCCAGCTGACTGGGTTCTTCGCGTGAATTTCCTGGGGCTACGACATCTAACCGAGTCGCTGTTCGAACGGATCACCCCCGGAGGCAGCGTGGTCAACGTCTCATCCAGTGCGGGGCGCCAGTGGCAGAAGCGCCGGCCGGTTGTCGAGCCGCTGGTCGATACTGTCGGCTTCGAAGCTGGATTGGCGTGGGCTCTCGAGAACGAGGGCCGCTGGAACCGAGATCCTTACACTTTTTCCAAGCAGTGCCTTACGTTGTGGACTCACAAGGCGGCACAGCGAGGTGCTACCGGTGCAGTTCGCGTTAATGCGGTGAGTCCCGGCGGGATCGAAACCAAGCTGACCCCTTCCTTCCGCCAGCAAATGGGCGAGGAATACTCCGACTGGCTTCGGGCCATCATCGACCGAAGTGCCGAACCCAAGGAGATCGCCGAACCCATCGTCTGGCTGGCGGTCGGCGAAAGCAGTTGGATCAACGGCGCCGATCTGATGGTCGACCGCGGTCTCGAGGCCGGCATGCTCAGCGGTTGGATCGACCTCGACGACGCACCCGGCCGATAGTCCCGTCGGTCTCATGTCGCGAGGCTGGTCACCCAGTCACCTATCGACGAGAATCCGACGGATCGAGACATGTGGCCCGGTACCGCCATCTAGCCTCGAACAAGACCCGGCGGATGCGAGAAGCGAGATGGCCGATCGCCAGAGGCGCCGAGCCGCGTCGCTGGCAGCGATGCGGAGCTAGTCGAACATAAACCCATCGTAACCAGCCGCGGCGCAGTCATGTAAGGCCTGCAGGTAAGCATCGCTACTTGGCATATTGAGGAGTTGGCGGCGTTTACCAGGAATGTTGGCACCCATATACCAGCTGTTGGCTTCACCGAACAGAGTCATCTCTGCCCAATTCGCCATGACCTCAGACCAGCGAACAGCGTGTTCCGGATCAGTATCAAACCGAGTGTGGTCCTTAGCCCGCAAATGACCGAGCAAATCGATGATCCAATCGCCCTGCAGTTCGGCACACACGGGTCCGTTGCAGAAAGACGCGGCGCTCTGCGGACCGTAGAGCATCAGCATGTTCGGAAAACCGGGCGCTGCGATACCGATATGGGTATCGACACCTTCGGCCCATGCGTCACCGACTAGCAGCCCGCCTGCTCCACGGAAGTCCATGCGGATGAAACCGCCGGTGTTCGCGTCAAAACCGGTGGCGAACACGAGGACATCGACCTCGACATGACCGGTTTCGGTCTGCACGCCTGTCTTTGTAATCCTGACTAACGGATCACGTTTGAGGTCGACCACGGCCACATTGTCGCGATCGAAGATGTCGTAGAAGTCCTGCTCGAGCGATGGCCGTTTGGTACCGAACGGGTACGGAGGGTCAGTCGGGGCGAGGGCTTCGTGCAGCGATTGATCAGCGATACGGGCCCGGGTCTTATCTCGCCAGAAGTCGTATGAAAGGCGATTCGATTCGGCGTTGGACAATGTGTCCTTAAATGACCCAACCCAGAAATGGAAACCTCCCTTGGCCCAGCGATCTTCGAATACCTCGAGCCGTTCTTCCTCGGTTACCGCAAGAGCGGACCGGTTGTCGCGGTGCAGATCATGGAAACTCCCCGGTGGAGCATTGCGCTGACGGAAGACCTCGGGATAGTCGCGCTTCGCAACCGCCTGCTCGTCGGCGGTCATCGGCCGTTGCTTCATGGGCAACGCATACACCGGCGTCCGCTGAAAGATCGTCAACTCCGCTGCAACCGGCGCAGCCTCTTGCGCGACCTGGACGCCGCTCGCCCCGGTCCCAATGATGCCAACTCTTTTACCCTCAAGGTCCAAACCGTCGAGCGGCCACCGAGCCGTGTGGTGACTTATGCCCGAATAGTCCTCCAAGCCCGGAAGGTCGGGCACATACGGCGCCGAACCAAACCCCGTGCACATAATCAACCATCGACAAGAGTACGAACGAGCATCGTCGGTGCTCAGCTTCCACCGATTCTGCTCATCATCGAAACGAGCCGAACTGATGCGTGTGTTGAGATCTACATCCGGCGAGAGGTCCCATACCGAATCCACATGATCGAAGTAGGCCACCAGTTCATCGCGCCCAGGGAAACGTTCACTCCAGTTCCAGTCCTGCCAGATCTCGGGCATCGAGTACTCATAGTTAGGCACATGGCAATCGACCCGGGCGCCTGGATACCTGTTGTGATGCCACACGCCGCCGAGCCCACTGCCTGCTTCTACTAAGCGCACCGACCAACCGGCGTCGCGGAGACGCTTGAGCTGGTAGAGCCCATTGAAGCCAGCACCGACGATCACAATGTCGAAGTCTTTAGGTCGTTCTGTACTCACACCAGAAGCTTCTCACCTGCAGCGGCTAGGACCAAGTGTCTGGCTTCGCTCCTGCGCTAATCACACATGCGTAGCGTCTGCCCTCTCGACGCGAGTTTGTGTCACTGGCCAACCGGTTCTCGGCCCATTCCGTTAGAGGGCTTCAAAGTTGGCCGGTCTAGCAGCCAACTCACCGCTACAAGCGCAACCATTACGCATCCTGCCATAAGCCACGCCGGGCCAGCGCCCCAAATATCGAACACGACCGGTGCAGAAAACGCCCCAACCGCCGATGCCGCCGAGCCGGCGGCCTCAGCAAGGCCTTGGGCCGACGCTGCGTCCTGGTCAGCGGTGACATCGGCGATCCCCGCTTGGGTCGCCGGGCTGAGTGCTGCCTCCATCATTCCGTGGACGCCGGACACCATGATGATGACCCAAAGAAACGACGTGTAGCCATACGTCATCATCAGCACAGCGCTTATGAGCGCCGGCACCAAAGACATCCAGCGAGCGCCGAACCGATCAGTCATACGACCTGCGGGCTTGGCGACGATCATCATCGGTAACGCGAACGCTGTAAGCGAGAACCCTATGACCCGAGTCGATGCACCCAGATCGTCCAGGTGGGTTGCCCACAGAGGTTCAAATACGCCAATCGAATAGCGAAATGAGATGACAACCAGGACGGCGGCGATCACTCGCCGGTCGACGATGAGCCGGCGAAGGACACGCCGGTCATCCCGGCTGATCTCAGCGTCGCGAGGTGCTTCAGGCATTTCGATGCGCACAACAGCGAAGACCGACAGCAGCGTCATGACGCCGAACACGATGAACGGAAGCCGTACGTCAGCGAGGTCGGTCAGTAACGCCCCGATCGGTGGACCAAACACGAAGCCGAAAAGGTACGCCGCATAAAAGGTGCCAAGCTTCTCACCCTGATCCCCAGTAGCTGTGAGCACGATAGCTCGTCGAGCTGGGGGAACTAGCAAGCCCACACCTGCCCCAAGAACCGAGCGGGCAGCAACAAATTGCCAAAGCTCAGTGGCGATACCAAACCAAAGCAGACCGACGCCTGCAGCCACAACACCGACACGCAGCAACGTCGAGGCATGACCACGATCGGCAAACCGGGCCAGCCAAAGTTGGGCGATAAGAGCAGTCACGAATGATGAGCCAGAGATCAGCCCAAGCCCTTGTGTAGACAGGTCATAACGAGTCTCGAGCTCGGCCAACAAGGCAAAGACAGAGCTAACCCCTGCCATCGTCACTGCCGCTATGACATACAAACCCCGGAGTCCACGCATCGCATGAAATTCTCACACATGTGGCGACGCGCCCGTGTTTCCAAATAGAGAGTCCGTCAACGCGAAGAAGCATACGAATATGCACGGGCCCCCGGGACAGGCAAAGCGACTAGGTTTGAGATATGCCCAACGTTGACCAAAACCTTCTGAGCCAGATCGAGTATCGCAACATCGGTCCAACACGCGGTGGCCGTGTCGTCGCTATCGCTGCCGATCCAGATGATCAGGCAACCTTCTACTTCGGCGCATGCGCCGGCGGCGTCTGGAAGTCCAACGATGCAGGCCAGTACTGGGAGAACGTCAGTGATGGCTTCTTCAAGACTGCGTCCGTTGGCGCTCTAGCAGTTGCTCCCTCAGACGGCAACGTGATCTATGCAGGCATGGGCGAAGCCACGATTCGCATCGATGTCACCCACGGTGACGGCGTTTACAAATCTACCGATGCCGGCCGCAGTTGGCAGCACATGGGCCTGGTCGAGACACGCCACATCGGCGAGATCGTCGTGCACCCAACCGACCCCGACACGGTCTATGTCGCAGCACTTGGGCATTCGGCCAAGAACAACCCCGAACGAGGCTTGTACCGGTCCACCAACGGCGGTCAGGACTGGGAACTCGTACTCCATGTCAGCGATCGTTCTGGCGCCATCGACGTAACACTCGATCCGCACAACCCCCGCATCCTGTTGGCCACGACATGGCAGGCTCGTCGCAACTTCTGGTCGATCAATTCGGGCGGCCCCGACTGCGGGATCTGGCGCTCGACTAATGGCGGCGACACATGGAGCGACATCAGCACCAACAAGGGCCTCCCCGACGGCACACTCGGCAAGATCGGTGTGACTCTCTCCCCGGCCAAGGCCGGCCGAGCGTGGGCACTCGTCGAAGCCGAGTTCCGCAAGCGTGGCCTGTACCGCACCGATGACTATGGCGACACGTGGGAAAAGGTCAGTTCGAACCCTGATCTGGCATGGCGCCCGTGGTATTACATGCACGTAATCGCCCATCCGACCGACGAAAACACCGTGTTCATCATGAACAACAGTGCGTGGAAGTCGGTCGACGGCGGCAAGAACTTTGACGAGTTCCACACACCCCACGGTGACAACCATGCTTTGTGGATCGACCCTGCGAACCCGCAACGCATGATTGGTTGCGACGACGGTGGCGCATGGGTCTCGTTGAACGCTGGCCACTCGTGGTCAACGATCTACAACCAGCTAACGGCGCAGTTCTACCACGTGGCCGTCGATGACCAGTTCCCATACATGGTCTATGGAAGTCAGCAAGACAACTCGTCGATCGCCGTGCCGAGCTCTACTGGTAAGGGCGCCATCAACTGGGCTGATTGTTATCCCCCGGGAACCGCCGAGAGTGGCTACGTCGCACCCAAGCCAGGCGATCCGAACATCGTCTATGTCGGTGCCATCGGCAGCTCACCCGGTGGCGGCGATGCGCTGCAACGATATGACCACAAGACCAAGCAGATCCAGCTGGTCAGTGTCTGGCCCGAGGCCTATCATGACGGCAACACCAGCGAAGTCCGGTTCCAGTGGACGTACCCCATCGTCTTCTCGCCTCAAGACAACAAGACGCTGTATGCCTGCGGTAACAAGGTCTTCAAGACCACGAATGAAGGACACAGCTGGGATGCCATCAGCCCCGACCTAACTCGCGCCGATCCCAAGACTATGGGTGTCTCTGGCCCTCTCACCATGGACACCGCTGGCGCCGAAATGTACGCCACGATCTTCTCGTTCATGGCATCGAAACATCGCCCCGGGGTCCTCATGGCCGGCTCCGACGACGGCCTCGTCCACGTAAGCATGAACGACGGCAAGACATGGAAAAATGTCACACCAAAGGGCATGAAGAAGTGGTCGCAGGTGACCATGCTGGCCGAATCCGAACATAAGAAGGGCACCGTCTACATGTCGGTCGCCCGCCACAAGGAAGGCGATTACGCCCCGTATATCTACAAAACCACCGACTGGGGTAAGACCTGGAAGAAGATCACACGCGGTCTGCCAAGCGATGACTTCGTCCGAGTCGTCCGCGAGGACCCAAACCGCGCCGGGTTGCTCTACGCCGGAACTGAACTGGGCCTGTACGGCTCGTTCGACGATGGAGCCAACTGGCAGTCGCTACAGGCGAACCTGCCCATCTGCCCGGTTTATGACCTGATCATCAAAGACACCGACATGGTGGTCGCTACCCACGGTCGGTCGTTCTGGATTCTCGACGACGTGACCCAGCTCCACCAGATCTACGACGATCTCGGCAAGGAAAAGAAGTACCTGTTCGCTCCACGCGACACCGTTCGGGCGCCCGACCATCTCTTCGCCGGGTTCTGGGGCTCGCTCGGGGGCAAGAGTTACCACGTGACTATCGGTCAGAACGCCACCTTCTATCTCGAAGAAGACGAGACCGGCCACAAGACCAAACGAGTGATCGACGCTGGCGACGATCTGCCTCGTGGCGTTCGTTTCACTTATTTGCTCGATGCCGCCGTGCTCGATGCCGCTCCCGGTGGCGAGGCCGTACTCACCATCTCTGATGAAAAGGGCAATCGCATCGACTCGTTCTCCAGCACAATGCCCGAAGATAAGAAGGACCGTTACGGGCAGTTCATCAGCGCCAAGCCAGGAATGAACAGCTTCTGGTGGTCCATGAATTATCCCGTTGGTGAAAAAATGACCGATACCGACTTCCATGAACGCCCCGCCGGCCCACTGGCGCTTCCTGGTGTGTACTCCGCACGGCTCACCGTCGGCGAGTGGTCTATGGAGCAGAACTTCAACCTGATCAAGGATCCTCGAGTCAAGACAAGCCAGCGTGACCTCAAGGCGCAGTTCGAACTCATGATCGCCATTCAGAATAAACTGAACGAGATCGTGGTTGGTGTGAACACGAGTCGAGCCGTCAAGGCGCGCATAACCGATTGGACCAACCGCCTGGCGGGCAACGAAGACGCCGCCAAGGTCATCGCTGCGTGTACGCGTCTGGCAAAGAAGTTCGACAAGGTCGAGTCCGAACTGGTGCAAAAGGAACTTACCTCATTCGGCGACGTTCTGAACTACCGCGAGAAGCTGTTCGAAAAGTTGAGCGGTCTGCCCCCTGTCGTGCGAAGCGCAGACAGCAAGCCCACCCAGCAGTCACACGACGTGTTCGAGAAACTGTCTGGTCAGGCCGACGATCAGTTGGCAGCGCTGCAGAAATTGATCGATGGCGATCTCACCAAAATCAACTCGCAATTGTCCGACCTAGGCGTCGAAATCATCGGCGGCTAGAGCTACGAGTTGCGACGCGAGTGTTCTAGGACACAGCGCGTCGGGAGGACTCTTGGACATCTTGACAACGGTCGGCGTATTACTCGTCATCTACGTGTCATTCACGATTTCGGCTTCGGCAGGACTGGGCGGTTCGCTGCTCATGGTGCCCACGCTCGCGCTCTTCCTAGGAACTAAGGAGGGCGTAGCATTAGCAGCGTTGCTGCTAGCAAGCAACAACATCATGAAGATGATCGCTTATCGAGAGACGCTGCCGTTTCGCAAAGCCGCTGGTCTTGCGGTGATGATCGTGATTGGTGCAACGCTCGGCTCCATGCTGCTCGTAAACGCGCCAGTATGGGCGGTGACGATCGCTGTGCTGGCCATGTTTACAACCACGATTGTCACCGAGAAACGCGAGATCAAACCGGTACGGCGCAAGTTCGCTCCCATGCTTGCATTCGTATCTGGCGCCTCAAGTGGCTTCTCTGGGACGTCAGGACCGCTCAAGGGCGTAGCGATCCGCAACCTGGATCTTGACCGGCGCCACTTCGTTGGGGCCGCATCGGTGGCCTCGTTGGCTGGCGACGCGGCCAAGACCGCAATCTTCGCCGAAGCCGACCTGCTTGGACGCAGCGCCTGGCTCACTTGCCTGGCTGCAATTCCGCTGATGGCGCTGGGTACCTGGAGCGGGTCGAAGCTCAACGATCGCTTGGGCGAGCAAACCTTCGCTGTGCTGTTCTGGACTGTCATGGGCGGCTATTCAATACGTCTCGGCATTCTGCTCTTCTGACCCGGTGCGCGCTGCGCCTGCTTGCTTCGCGGCCCAAACCAAGTTGGAGCCCAGCACAGAGTCTTCGATTGCTACGGTTCGGCCCAGCTATTCGCCAGCTCAGCTGTCGCTCCGGTTGTGCCGCCCGGCTTGGCTTCCTCGTTATTCAGGTCTGACGAAACGAGTCAAGTAGCGTGCCGCTCCGGTCGCAATCTCATTGTGCGAGAATGTTTGCCGTAGCCGTGGCCAACACTTGACAGCCCGTCACGATGTCCAGATCAGTCGAATCCTCGGCAAAGTCATGGCTGATACCGCCAATGCTCGGGATGAACAGCATGGCGCTCGGCATGTGCTCAGACATGACGTTGGCATCGTGGATGGCTGCACTCGGCATGTCGACCCACTCACCAGGCACATGAGTTTCCGCCGCGGCGCCTAAGTACGCCCGGAAGTCGTCGTTCATGTTCGCTGGGCGCATGGGGTCACGCCGCAGTTCTGCATGAACAGCAACTGGTCCCTCTGCAGTCATCTCAGCAGCTAGGTCGCTAATCGCTGCCTGGAAGGCATCCATGATGTCGTCGCTTGGATCGCGAAATTGCAGTCCACACCATGCCTCACCCGGGATAATGCTCTCGCCGCCGGGCAACAGTCGGCCGTTACCGATCGTCCACACAGATGTCGGCCCTGCCAGCGTCATGAGCCGCTTACGGATACCGACGCCGAAGTCAAACAGTGCAACACCTGCATCCTTGCGCATATGCATCGGCGTTGAACCGGCGTGGTTCTGTTCCCCGACGAACGTGATCTGCATAGCCCGAATGCCAACGATGGACGACACGACCCCGATGCGTTTACCGGTTGCTTCGAGGTGGGGCCCTTGTTCGATGTGTGCTTCGAGATAACCGACATGGCGGCCAGGTTCCATGGCGGCCCTGGGCACATCGACCAGGCCAAGGCGAGCGAGCGCTTGCTCGACCGTCTCACCATGAGCGGCCGCATTCTCAAGATCGGCGTCGGGGAAGTCGCCAACGAAGGCACGGCTGCCCAAACAACTCGTGTAAGTGCCTTCTTCGTCGGCCCATGACGCCACGTCGACGGCGAGGTGACGGGTTAAAGGGTCATCGTTCAGAGCGCGGGCAACCTCGATGCCGCACATCACTCCCATTGCTCCATCCAGCCAGCCGCCCTCGGGCTGAGTATCGGAGTGTGAACCAATAATCAATGCTGGGCCGGGATTTCGCGACCGACCGTGCACACTGCCGACACCGTCGATGTGAGCGTCGAGTCCAGCGTCCTGCATCTGGGCTACCAACCACCGCCGAGACTCCATATCGATGTCAGAGAACATCGGTCGCACAACCCCACTGCCGGTCGCACCGAACGATCGAAGCTCACGCAGGCTGTTGAGAAGTCGGTCACCGTCGATATGAACCATGAACCAACCGTAGCCACTGTGACCTCCCGCTATCTTTCCACGTGAGACGCTTACGACTGACGTGTCTCACGTGATGGGGCGTGAACGTCCGCTGTGGTCAGGCGCGACGCTGCCATCATCGACGGGCTCGGCCACCTCGACCTGCGGTAAATCCAACCCGTAGCCGTCTACTCAGCCCGCTCCAGGGGTCATCCCAGATCACTTTGATCCTGCAAATCAGGTACTTGAAATCCTCTGAAAGTGGCAGGCCCAAACCATTTACTAACTATGTCGGCTCGTGGCTAGCTATTCCACTCCTTGCCAGCTGCGCAACCTGGGCCGCCGACCTCAGCTGCATCGCCCCAGGCCCGCCCGACAGCCCTTGTTGCGGGGCCCAAGCGGCATCGATACTTAATTTCGCGACCGGGTAGTCCAAGGATTTATTGAGGCTCCGATGGCACGTGCCGAGGGTCACAGCCGATCGGCGTTAAACCTTGTTGCACGTGCATCCGGAGATCCTGACCCGGGCGTAGTACCTGCCGTCCCCTTGATTACAGGAGCAATCCCCATGAAGACATCCCTTCTTAAACTGTTGGCAGCGATGCTGACATTGTCCATGCTCGCCGCAGCGTGTGGCAGCGATGAAGCCGCTGAAAGCGTCGTCGCGGACGACGCATCTGAGGAGATGGCCACCGACGAAGCTATGGCCGATGAGCCAGGCACCATCGTTGACGTTGCTGTTGGCGCTGGCACCTTTACCACCCTGGTCGCAGCAGTAACTGAGGCAGGCCTTGTCGACACGCTCTCCGGCGATGGTCCG